>Ga0209533_1002039_pt1 | contig 18672 bp, 8 predicted proteins | sample COG_04_FD_184748 | JGI IMG/M metagenome (GOLD analysis project Ga0209533, IMG submission 184748) | Pelagic Microbial community sample from North Sea - COGITO 998_met_04 (SPAdes) (version 2) | ecosystem: Environmental > Aquatic > Marine > Neritic zone/Coastal water | place: Helgoland, sampling...
GTGGTGTGTTTACTCCTAATTATCAAACGGCCCGAGCAATAAAAAATAATCTAATTAATTACTTTTTAACTAATCCTGGTGAAAGACCTGGTAATCCAACATTTGGTGGTGGTTTAAGACAATTCATATTTTCTCAAATAAATTCTGATAATTTAGATTTCTTAAAAGAAGATATAAATACAAAAATAAAAAACGAGTTTCCTCTTGTAAATGTTAGTGAATTAAATGTTTTATCTAACCCAGACAATAATGAAGTAACAGTACAAATATATTATAATGTTATAAATACTGCTATTGAAGATACTTTAAATTTAAATTTTAACTAATGGCTGTAAGAAAAGATATAAAATATATAAATAAAGAATTTACAGAGTTAAGGAATCAGCTAATTAACTATTCAAAAACTTATTTTCCAACTACTTATACTGATTTTTCAAATACATCCCCAGGGATGATGTTTATAGAACAAGCAGCATATGTAGGTGATGTATTATCCTTTTATTTAGATAACCAAATACAAGAAAATTTTCTACAATATGCTAGACAACAAAGTAATATCTTTGATATGGCCTATATGTACGGTTATAAACCTAAAGTTACAGGTTTATCAAATACTTTTGTAGATATATACCAACAGGTTCCTGCTAAATTAGTTAATAATGAGTATGTTCCTGACTATGATTATGCTTTATATATAGATGCCAATACTACAATATCAACTACTTCAGCAACCTCTGTAACTTTTACTTTAGACAACCCAATTGACTTCACAGTATCTAGTTCACTAGACCCAACTAATGTTTCAATTGCTCAATTATCAGGAGGTAATCCTTCTTTTTACCTATTAAGAAAATCAAGAAATGTATTTTCAGGTAAAATCAATACAACATCTTTTTCAGTAGGAGCACCACAAGATTTTCTTACAGTAGAAATTGATCAACCCAATATAGCTGGTATAGTTGACGTAATAGATTCTGATGGAAATAGATGGTATGAGGTTGATTATTTAGGGCAAGAATTAGTATTTGATGGGATTAGAAATACAAATATAAATGACCCAAATACTTATTTAGATACAGATACACCTTATTTATTACAAACTAAATCAGTAGAAACTAGATTTGCAACAAGATTTTTAAGTAATACTCGTCTTCAACTCCAATTTGGTGTTGGTAACCCTGATAGTACAACAGAAGAAATTATCCCAAATTCAATGAATGTTGGTTTAGGTTTACCATTTGAACAAAATAAATTAACAGCAGCTTATAGTCCTACTAATTTTATATTTACAAATACTTATGGTATTGCCCCTTCGAATACTACATTAACTGTAAGATATTATACTGGTGGAGGTGTTGAATCTAATGTATTATCTAATACAATTACAAATATTAATACTCAAAACATAAAATTTATAAAAGGAGGATTAAACCCAACCACAGCCCAATATGTATTTGATTCTATAGCCTCAAATAACCCATTAGCTGCCTCTGGTGGTCAAGATGGTGATACAATAGAAGAAATAAGACAAAATAGTATATCAAATTTCTCAACACAGTTAAGAAATGTAACTGCTAATGACTATTTAGTAAGAGCTTTAAGTATGCCTTCTAAATATGGTAGAATCTCAAAAGCATGGACTCAAAAACCCAATGCAGATGAAGCTAATACAACATTAGATCTTTATGTATTAACTCAAAACCAACAAGGTACTTTAGATGTTCCTTCTAATGCTTTAAAACAAAATGTTAGAACATATCTTAATGAATATAAAATGATTGGTGATACTCTTAGTATTAAAAATGCTTTTATTATTAATTTTGGTATAAATTTTTCAATAACAACATATCCTGATTTTAATAATAATGAAGTAATTGAAAGGTGTCTAATAGCACTACAAAACTATTTTGATATTAATAAATGGCAAATAAATCAACCTATTATTGTACCTGATCTTTATGTATTATTAGATGCCTTAGATGGAGTACAAACTGTTAAAGAAATTATAATATACAATATTGCAGGATCAAGCAAAGGATATTCAGAATGGGCATATGATATGAATGGTGCAAATCAAAATGGAACAATATTTCCTTCTTTAGACCCAAGTATTTTTGAATTAAAATACCCAAATACAGATATTAAAGGAAAAGTAATAAACTTATAATTATGGCCATATACAAATTATTTCCCTCTCAAGACGCCTCAATATACAGTGCTTACCCAGCAATGAATACTGGGTTAGATCCTATATTAGATGTATTTAATACTTATCCTTCAACTACCCCAACTCCACAAGTTGCTAGATCTATTATAAAATTTGACCAAAATGAAATTGTAGAAGTAATTGATTCTATTGCTAAAGTAACAGGATCTTGGAGTGAATGGTCAGGTAGTTTAAAAGCATATGTTGCAAAATCAACAAATATAGTACTTAATTCTAATTTAAACGTATACCCATTATCGGGTTCTTGGAATAATGGTACAGGTCAATATTTAGATAACCAAATTAATGGTACAGGAGTAAGTTGGGTGTATGCTGAATATTCAGGTTCAAGACCTTGGGTACAAGGAGGATTTCCACCATTGGTTACTGGTTCATTCTCAGGAAGTAACAATGCTGGAGGAGGTAATTGGTATACAGGTTCAGGGGGTTATGATGGAATTGGTTCTTTAGAATCTACACAAAATTTTAATTTAAGAAGTAAAAAAGATCTAGATGTTAATGTAACTGATATTTTAAAAGTATGGTATTCTTCCTCACAAGACTTAAACCAAGGATTAATTGAAATAGCTAATGAAGGATTTATAATTAAATGGGAAGATTCAAAAGAATTTATTACTGAAAGTGCAGTGACACCTCAATTAAGTTTCTACTCTGTAGATACAAATACAATATACCCACCACAATTAGAAATTAAATGGAGAGATTATTCATATTCAACTAGTAGTGGTGATTTTAAATTTGGTAGAACCTTAACAGGCTCATACCCTACAAATGAATTAACTAGTTCAATTTCATGTTCATTTACTCAATCATTACCTTCCCCTGATAGCAATTCAGGTACAGGTACAGGAGCCACATTTGGAGCTACTTTTAATAGTGCTTCAATGTTAAATGTATTTGTTAAAGAACTAGGGTTAGGTTATAAAGAGGGAGACATATTACAATGGGATGCTGCAACAATAAACACATTATCATCTACCTCAGGAGCTACAACTAATGCCGTAGTAACATTATCATCACATGATATTCAACAACTACCGGTACTAAATACTCCAGATGTATTTGTTGCCTTAGATAATAATCAAGGAGTGTTTTATAGTGAAAGTATTAACCAATTTAGAATAAATTCTAGACCATTATTTCCAACAAGAACTTTTACAACACAATCTGATTATACTATCAATTATGCCTTACCTTCATCTTCATATTATGCAATAAAAGATTTAGATACTAATGAATATGTAATAGAATTTGATAAAGAATTTACACAAATTAGCTGTGATTCAACTGGAAGTTATTTTACTATCTATATGAATGGGTTGGAGCCCGAAAGATATTATAATATATTGATACAAACTGTAGTTGATAATCAAACAGTAGTATTAGATGAAAACTATTACTTTAAAGTAATTAATGGTTAATATATAAAATGGATAGAAATACAGAAAAAATAGATTTAATTAAAAAGGTATATTCTAAAACAGAATATCCTAAAATTATAGATACTCAATTTCAACAATTGGGTGTTATTTCTGTAAATGAACAAATAGAAGCAACAACTACTGTTCAACAGTTTTTTGAATACTATAATGAGCTATTTTATGATATTCCATCATATGGAGATTCTAATTCACATGAATATTTAGTTAAAACTAGTGGTGAATATATAAATTTTGACCAAGAGAATGAAATAATTGAGGCCCTAAGAAAAGAAATTACTCAATTAAGAAGAGATTTATTACAATCCCAAATAGAAAAAGCAGAAGCCCTTACAGGAGAAAAACTAAATATAGATGTTAATAGTATAGAAGAAGAAAATATATCAGGAACTGAACAATATAATGAAATTTTAAAAGCAATTCCAACTTCACCTACTGAAGAAAACACAACAAACACTACTACTTTCTAAATATGGAAGAAAATAAAATAAATATAGTACAGGTTGATCCAAAAAGTTTTGAATTTCAACAATATAACGAGCAAGATAGTAATTTAATATCTTCCTCAAGACTAGATACTGCTTTCTCTTCCTCTACCGATTATATAGAATATTATGCTTATGATGAAAGTAAAAATTTAATTTACCCCCAAGTAGGATCAGTCAAAGCAGTTCCTGTAACTAACTACAGTGTAGTAAACGGTGATACATTACTATACCCAGATGAAAATCTTGAAGAATTAGGATTTGATGAAGGTACTTTTTATGCTACTTATAATTTTTATAGAAAAAGATTAGCATCAGATATTAATATTAATTATTATATTAGTGAAATTAGTTCAGATAGAACTGAATTAAGATTAAATAGTAATGTTATACCAAGTGAATTAATTATTAGTTCAAGTGAAGCATTTATTGAAATTCGTGAAACCCAAGATTATTTTGTAGATTTTCTTCTTAATTTTGGGGATGATCAACAAGTTATTGCTAATAATTTAAAATTAGATACTACAACCTCTGTAGAACCTTCATTATTAGTTAAGTTATATGAACCTTTACCCCCTCAATTTGATTTAAAGTCAACCTTATGGGTAGTTGAAGAAATCTCATACCCTGAAGCATATAGTGTTACTTTTCCTCCTTTTAATTTTGAATCAAATGATATTCAATTTATAAAAGGTCCAAATTATAGCATTACTGCAACACAAGAAACTGGGAAATCTGGTGAATTATTTAGTTATGATACTTTAATAAGTACTGATATAACCAGCTCTCAAAATCAGCTAAAAAGTCTATTAAATAGAAAAAATATTAATATAAGTGTTGATTATACTGAATATAGTAATTTTATTCATTTTTCATCAGCATACACTAGATTAGATAATTTTTACTATAAAGTAGGATTAATTCAATCTTCGAGTAATGCTATTGCTAATTTACCCTTAAATAGTGGTACATATAGTTCTAGTAAAGCTGAACTTAGTAATAGTATTGAAAAAGTTATTACTAATTTTGATGGTTGGGAGTATTTTATGTATTTTAACAGTGGGTCTACAAAATCATACCCAAAACAAAATACAGAACCCCCTTATATTTTATTTCCTACTGGAAGTACTGAAGCCTTAACATGGGTGGGTAGTACAGATGAAACAAGTGGTTATTATGGAGGTCAGGCAGTATCAGCTTCAGATTATGATGCTAATAACCCTGATTATTTATTTAATGCTATTCCCTCATATCTTAGAGAAGACCCAGAAAATGCAAAATACGAATTATTCGTTGATATGGTGGCTCAACAGTATGATAACACATGGTTATATACTAAAAATTTAACCACTAGATTTGACGCAGATAACCGTTTAGACTTTGGTATAGCCCAAGATTTAGTAGCAGATGCTATTAAGGATTTTGGTGTGAAATTATACTCAAATAATTTTAACACAGATGATTTATATACATCATTTTTAGGAATAACCCCATCGGGTAGTGCATTTCCTTTCCCTAATATGACTGGTAGTTATCCTGCACCTTCTGGGTATGAGTACGTAGATACAACAATATCGGCATCGGATAATATAGTGCCATTAGATAATGTAAATAAGTCATTATATAAACGGATATACCATAATATACCATATTTACTTAAGAAAAAAGGTACAATAGCTGGCATCAGAGCATTAATTACAGCTTATGGTATCCCTTCAACAATTTTAAGAATAAATGAGTTTGGGGGTAAAGATAGACAAGACTTTAAAGATTGGGATTTTCAAGAAGATATATTTAATTATGCTCTACATTTAGATGGAAATAGTTATATGTCATCTTCATTTGTAATAAACCCTAAATTCCAAAATGTAGATTCAGCTCCTAAATCATTACAATTTAGATTTAAAACCCCAGGTATACCTACTTCATCTGCATATTATAATGTATGGGTAGGAGACCAAACACGAGCATTTATAACCCTCGAATATACAGGTTCAGGGATGGATAGTGGTTCATATTCAGGATCAGTACCATCTGAAAGTAATGCTTATGGTACTTTAAAATTATGGCCAGATGGTTTATTAGCAGGCAATAACACCGCTAGTATAGATTTACCATTTTTTGATGGTGGTTGGTGGTCAGTTCAAGCAACTGTAGATTATAACCCAACAAGTCCTGAAGCTGAAAAAGCAGTATTATATGCTGCTAATAGAATAGATAACCAAATAGGATTTTCAGGATCTAATGAAGCAACTTATAACTGGCAATATTGGGCCAACACATCAATAGGTTATTTACCATCATCTTCATTATTAATTGGTCTCCAAAATTATGCACCATTAACGGGTGCTTTACAAGAAGTAAGATATTGGGATATTGCATTAAGCGAAAGTTTATTTTTCGATTATGTAATGAACCCATATTCAACACAAGGTAATACAATTAATTCTACACCTAATGATTTAGTATTTAGAGCAGATTTAGGTACACAATTAATAACAGCGAGTAGGACATCAATTCATCCTAAAGTAACTGGGTCTTGGGAAATAACACAATCCTTTGCAGATAATACTAGTGATTTCTTTGTAACAGGGTCATTTATAACAAATAAAGAGGAAATATTCCTAAATCAAGTACCAGGAGGTATTAAAAATAGAATTACAGATAAAATACAAATAGTAGATGAAATTTTACCTACAGGTTCTACCTTATCTCCTTATAGATCAATACAACAATCTTCCTACCCAAGTGGTAGCAACCCCAATATAAACTATTTAGAAGTAGCATTTTCACCTACGGACCAAGTTAATGATGATATCATTGCCCAAATTGGTGCCTTTAATTTGGGTGATTACATTGGAGACCCAAGACAAATATCAGAATCGGGTTATTCATACCCTCAATTAGATCAATTACGGGATGAATATTTTACAAAATATATAAATGGTTATAACATAAATGACTTTATAAGGTTAATTAAATTTTTTGACAATTCATTATTTAAAATGGTCAAAGATTTTACACCTGCTCGTACTAGTTTATCTTCAGGTGTAGTTATTAAACAAAATTTATTAGAAAGAAATAGACAGGCACCTCCTTCTGCTTCATACACAACCCCAATATATTCCGGTAGTGTAAAATCATTCCCTAGGGATTACCAAGTACCCAACTCTAATAAAAATGTAACAGCATATGTTGGCCAAACCCCAGGACAAAGTCAAGATGCCCTCCCATCAAGTTCATTCCCATCATACGGTAATGTTAGTGGATCAGCTATATATAAGTTTAGTGGAGGTACAGGTGGTGTATTTGAACCGTTTAATAATAATTTTGCTGCCCCAGTTAGTGAATCAAATTCTAAAATTTGTATTGAAAATTATTTTTATTCTTCATCAGTTAATATTTTAGAACCAAATGCTAATAACGGTGAATTTCTTCTAACAAATATAGATGCCACTAATACGACTAATACTATGAGTCTTAGTACTCTAGGAACAGACCTACAAAACCATTCCCAACTAATGGCATTTGTATCTAGTTCTACAGCGGGTCAGGTTAATTATGTTCAAGTTACTAGAAATAATAATCCTAATAGTTATATGTTATGGAGGATTGATAGAGGTATATATTATGGTGGATACGGACATGATGATTCAGATTATGGGGATGCTCCTTATGGTGATTATACTTCACAATATCAATTCTATTTAACAGTAGAAGAAAATAAAATTGGGCAAGGTTTCTTCCAGTATACAAATTCCTACACAGATAATGAAGTTGTAAATATATGTTTTACAATAGCTGGAAGTCCATATAGTGGTTTAACAGAAAGTGAAATTTCAGCCTCTGCGTTTTTTGCACAATACCCAGGTTTTGTTCAATCTTGGAGTGAATCAATTGTGCCTGGTAAAGGTATAAATAGGCCTAATGAATTATATAATAATAATTCAAATGGATTACCAGCAGTAAATTACCCAAGAATTGATCAAAGGGAGTTTTATAATGGGGAATTTGGAAGTCCTATTGATGTAGGGATGAAAGATATCTGTAGTGCATTTTTTGGACAAAATGATGTCCCAGATTATTTCTTTAGAATCCAATGGTTTAACCAAAATAACTTTACAGAAGAAAACTTCTTGAGTGAAGATAATTTACCTTTAGCAGGAAATGTTTGGTTTTGGGCTGATACAGTTGATGGAGGAGTTGTAGGAGGAACTGCATCTAATAAAGTAAAATATATAAAAATGTCCAATGTGGACACAAATAACATAGGAATTACCCCATTTATTCAAGATAGTTTATATGTTATATTTAATTTAACGGGTGCTAGTGATTACCAAAATAATCTTATTGAAGGTTATCAAACATGGTATATATCTAATACATCATTTCAATCTGATAATGATCCTAATACTGAAGATGCTACTTTATTAATCATTAATCAACCACCATCTTCAGAGGTTGTTAATTCATTTGATACTTCTGTTTACGATTTAACTTTTAGTGCAAGTGGTTATTATAGTTATTATGCCACTTCATCAGGAGAAGATCCAAATGTAACCCCATCAATAGGAATTACTCAATCAGTACCACAAGGTTTTTATCCTCCGGTACCAACATTTCCTACAGAATCCTTTTTTAGAGGATGGGGAAAATCAACTTATTTTCAAACAACTGATAACGGTGATGTAATTAGAGTAGGAGATGGAGGAGGATTTAGTAGTGATGTAAATGGTAATTTCTATACAGGATCATATGAAATAGATAATGATCCATCTATACCATATACTGCAAGTAAAGGTCCTTGGTTTATGAATGCTAAACCAGCTACAATAATGGCACTAAGTGCTTCATCAACTCTAGGAGGAACTAACCAAAATTCATTACAATTCTATACCGGATCAATAACAGCATCATCGGTACAAATAGGACCTTGGTTTGAAATAATCTCAGGATCTGACCCTATTGAAAGTAGTTTAATGCCAAGGATTAATCAACAGTCAAATCCACCATTATTATCAATATCCTGTGGTACAGGATTAACAACTTTCCAACCTAGTAACAATCCTAATAGAAGTATTTCCATTTCTGTAACCCCCCAATCTATGACATGGACCTCTTTTAAAGCAGGGGTAGCTGGAAGTGGTACAAGTTGGTTTACAATATCCCCAACAAGTGGAACAGGAAATGGTACTGTAACAGTTAATGTAGATAACACTTACTCATCAGGTGGAACTACATTACAAACTAGACAAGGTAGGGTATATGTTCAATTATCAAATGGTAACCAATATTATTGTCAAATACAACAATCATATTATGATTCAAATAATTCTGGTGGGGGTACAGATCCATTTTTGAGTTATGCTCCTTAATTTTAAAAAATATTAGGAGTATAAAAAACTTTTTATTACATTATTTATAATAGTAAAGTATACTAAATTAAAACATGGCAGCACAAACTACCCCAAGAATACAATATTACTTTAAAGAAGATACTAACCAAATATTAGTATCAGGATCAGACACTGTTGCTAAAACTAATGCTTTAATTACATCTAGTAAAAATCCAATAACACAGGGCAGTACTTTTTATAATTCTAAAATTGTAAATTACGGAACAGATACTAGTTACATGGTAAAAAATGGACCTGAATTTACAAGTTTAATAAATGGTCAATCACTTAATATATTTAATAGTGTTGTAGTTGATAATTTAGCTGCAACATCCCCAATACAAGTAACTGGAAACCAGAATGGTACTGGTGCTTCTGTAACATTAGAATCTCAATATGTAGGTGTTTCGGATGAAAATAGAATATTACAAATTGTAGTTGTTCAAACTGGTTCAAATTGGGTTAATGGGGAAACTATCACAATACCAACATCACAATTAATTACTAATGGCTTCACTAACCCCTCAGGTGATTTAGTTATTACTTTAACAAGTCAAAACTTAAACGAATATGGTACAGAAATCCCTTTAAAATCAGACCAAGAACTTTGGGTACATAGGGGATATAGTACTGTAGATGGAGATTTTGGTCGTAGTGAAGAACGTACAAACCCATATAGATACAACCCACATTTACATAGAGCTTACAAAGCATATATAGTAGTAGAAACAGGATCAGGACTACCCGCTAACCCCTGGGCACCATTAGGTAATGATATTAATACAAATGCTTCAAGCACAACAGGCGGGGATATACCTGGAAAATTTTTAGAAAAGCAATTAGCTATTTTAGGTAATACTTCTAGTACCTTATCTACAAATGCAGTTAGTGGTTCATTTACTATATTCCATAGTTCTAGAGATCCACACCCATTTGTATTTACAAAATATCATACTCTTAGTTCACCTCCAATTGCAGGTGCAGCTTTTAGATTATATTATGAGGAGGGATATGTTGAAAATAATGATTATTCATTTAGTACACTACCCCCACTTTTTCCACCACCTTTAAATCAAATAACATTTAATACAAGTGATGTAAATACTAACGATAAAATATACATCAATTCTATGTTTAATGGAACTGCAGGATTAGGTTCTTATTTAGCTAATCTTTCATCATCATATGACAATGGTAAATCAGGGGGGAAAATAAAAATAATTAAAGATGGTTTATCAACTAGTTATGTTGAATATAATATAGATGGTATAGAATATAATGGAATAAATTATTATACTTTAGACGTATCCAACCCTAATATATCCCCACCATCATTTACTAACTTTTTAGATAATGACTCCCTGGATATTATAATTTCTGAATATCCTCAATTTATAGGGCAACTAAATCAATCACAATATCAAATACCTAACTCGTCCCCTCAACCTTTCAATTCAATTAACCTCAAAAAAACTGGAATTTATACTTATACTAGTAGCGCGTTCCCCGAAACAGGATTTAATGGGACACCCGCATCAGGATCAACTCAATTTGGGTTGTATACTGATCTAGATTTTTACCATCAATATAATGCTAGATTAGATTCTTTAGCAGGAGGTACTGTAAGGGTATTTTTTACCTCTTCTGCTAATACCTCATCTTATTTTGACCTTGATGCAGGTTATAATGTAAGAATCCCTGCTTTAGTAGGAACTATTTCAGCAAGTGGTTATACACCACAATTAGGAGACCCTACAGAATTAGAACCAGATGGTACATATAATGGTACATATTTTGATATTACTATACAAGGGCCAATAGCAGGAACACCAACTCCACCACCAGATATTTTTTCTAAAAGATGGGAATCTGCTTATATATCATATTCATCATCTTTATCTTCTAGTTTAGATGGTTTATATGTTTTTAACCAACTACCTCAAAATGATATTCAAGTAACAGCCTCAATGTTTCTTGCAGCTTGGACAGGTAGTGCTGAAGGTGATAGATATGGAGAAGTAGGTTCCGAATATGGTACCGCAGTTTATAACGAGGGTGAAGCAGGAGATGGACCAACTTGGCCTACTGCTTCTATAAGAATCTACACAGGTAGTTATCCAACAGCAGTTCCGTCTACATTAGATGCGTTTGTAACACAATCTGAATTTAGAGATGAAAATATTCATATTAATGGTTTAGCTATTACTATGAGTTATTTAATACCATCTCAATCTATATCAATTAAAGATTGCTTATCTTTAGCATTAGCAGTATCATCGGGTTCTGCACCTTCTGAATCAGTAGAAAATTCATTAGTAGTAAGAGAATATTATTTAGAATTTAATACACCTACTAGTAGTTTAGAAGGAGATGGTTTAGTCCCAACTTTTGTAGAAAACGCATTTGAAAACACATTAGGTTTCAGTAATACAGCTGATTGTCAACCTATTTTAAATAATGCAGTAGGGGAAAGAAGAAATAAAACTATACAAGAAGTAGATTATACAACCGGAATATATAACCCAATTAATTTTCAAGCAATATTATCGGGGTCTGCACAAAAGTCAACAGTACCATTATCTAATTATACATCATTTGCTAATATCTTTCCAAGATATAATGGAAGTAGAACACAAGCCAATAGTGTAAATTCAATAGAAGGTTTAAGTGGGGGGTTTGGAACTTTACCTGTAATTGATTACCAAAGAGCATATTTTGCCTATTGTGATCAAATATTGGATCCATATCCTGTAGTAAATAATAAAATACAACTTAACTTAAAATATTTAATTAATTCTAAAGGTGATGCTTTAAATCCTTTGTTATCCCCATATACTGGTCTAGATATAGAAGGAAATTGGGAAGAAAATGGATTAGGAAACATTCAGGTAAACCAAATATCAGGTTCAGCCCAGTATGACCAAATTAATGGATTGCAACCTATACAAGTAGTAGCTAAACAAGCAGTTCCTATATTATACTCACAGACTTCATCAGCAGGTTTTACAGATGCTATTCCATTGGAAGGAAATCCAAATTTTGTTAGTAGTTTTTCACAATCCTACATGCAATATGGTCAAAGAGTAGGGGGAACTATTTATGACGCTTTTTACAATAATGATCAAGATATTAGCTACAATAATTTACTAGCAGGAATTACAGCATCCAATGGTACTCTTAATGCAACACAAGTAACTTCATCATTCCTTAATAGATGGGGACAATTTATTAATGAAGATGGTGTATCTTACAATGATCAAATAGGAAATGCTGTTATTATAAACGAAACTGATACTACTAGTTGGACAGGTTCAACCTTCCCCATTGATAGTGATGAGGATACTGACCCAAATTATCCTAATAATACTGCTACTACTAATCCCTATTTTGGAACACCAGGTGAGATATTCTTTACTATGGACCCTATTGGATCAGGTAGTGATGGTACTTATTCTGGGGCCTTATCAGATATTTATAAAATAAAGTTAGAATATTCCCAACCTAGTACTGTACCTGATCAATTTAGAACCCGAGTAGGCCAAGCGTCTTCTTGGTCTAACCCAAGTGGTACTTCCTCACAATATGGAAGTAGAAGAGTAGGGCAAATTGAACTTCGACTCCAAAAATCTATCCAACAAGGTCAAGGTAATTGGACTGATATTCCTTTTACATTTACAACTCCTCCAAAAATAACTGTATATTATGGTGGTGCAAATGGAAATATAGCATCTTTAGATGGGACAACTTCAACTATAGACTTTGCATCAGTATCATCAGATGAAAGTTTTATAGGTAATAGATGGAGATCAGGTATATATGAAAATCAAATTCAAAATGCTATTGCTCAGGGAGGTAGACTCAACCAAGTAGTTTATATATCATTTGATTTTAATGCTGAATCAAGTAATGAGCTAGTAAGTGGTGTACGATATAGATGGAATTCTAGATTAAAATATGATGGACAGACTCAAAGCGTAATTAATAATGATGGGTTAAAAAACTATTGGAATCCTAATAGAGTACCAGTTCAAGGTCCTGGAGTTACAGGAGGTAGTAATAATGCACCTATAGAAATACAACCAGCTATAAAAGGTCCATTCTTTAATGTAGAAGTAACATCAGCTCAAACAGAAGATAATACTGAAGATAATGCCTTAAATTATCCTTTCTGGGCATTTTCATCATCAAACGCAACACCACCAATAGAATGTAATTATACTTCTAGTACATCTCAATTTGATCCAGTATTTAATAATTTATTGGGTTCAGGTTCAATAAGGTTTGATAATTCTACATTTGGTGATTCTTCTACAATTTATTTAGCCCAAACATCATCAGCTGGTCAGGATATTAAACCTTATATAGACCATTTAAACACTTTATCAAATAAAGGATTTGTAGAAATTAAAAATAATGGAGGGACCATTCAATATACAGGATCTATAACTGGAACAATAACGGCTGCAGGTTCTTCAGCTCAAAATTCACGTCATTATACAATCCCAGTTACTCCTAATCTAGATAATGATTTAATGTTTTTAGATAATAGTGAATTATTATTACAATTTACTACAGGATCTGCATCTCAAACAAGACAAAAAGATGCAATAATGTTAGTATCTGAAAATGGGAATTTAACCTATGATAAAGATTATTATATTGGGTATTTACCTTATATACCAGGTCGTAACAATGCTTTCCCCGGAGGTGAAGAACCTACAGATACAGCATGGCCTCGACCAAATCTTCCATGGAATGTTTTACCAAATGATGAAATACGATTTATAAATAGTGAACAGCAAACTTATAAAGTAATTACAGTAACACCCCCTCAAAAAACACAAGAAATTGAAGGAGTATTTAGATTAAAATTAACACTAGATAGAAGAGTTTCTCCTGGGGTAAATATTAACTTTTTCTTATTAAGAAGATTTATTACATCTTATAACTCTATTTTAATTAATCAATTATTTCCTTATGGTTCCTTACCACAATTAACTAGATTCGCAGAATCTAGAAATACTGAAATAATAAGTACAGGTGTTACTGACCCAGATTTTGATTGGACTGAAACTTTTCCTCAATCACAATCAATGACAGAAAATGTATCTGGAAGTTTTATTTCATATATACCACCATTAAGAAAACAAGATAACACACCTTCAGGATTCTTCTTCCCACACTACCCGGTAGCAGATATAGAATTAAATCCAGATGAGGTATTAAAACAACTAAGAGATAATAAACTTATAGATTAATCATATTTATAACATATAACAATATTTATATAAAAAAATAACAATGGGATACTTAAATAATTCAATCATAACAGTTGATGCTATCTTAACAACAAAAGGTAGAGAATTGTTAGCAGCTAATGACGGTTCATTCAGAATTACACAATTTGCACTTTCAGACGATGAAATAGATTATACACTTTATAATCCACAACACCCTTCTGGGTCAGCATTTTATGGTGAAGCTATAGATGGAATGCCTTTATTAGAAGCATTTCCTGAAGACTCACAAATAGTAAAATATAAACTAGCAACACTACCAAGAGGTACAGCTAAACTCCCAGTTCTAAACTTAGGATATAGTGCAATTACCTTACAACAAGGTGCTGTAATTGCAATTACACCTCAAACTTTAAATTATTTAGGTAACGACCAGGTATTTGAAACAAGTGGATATAGTTGTACAATCTCGGATGTTAGGTTATTAAATACATTTGAGGCAACAGGTATTAATACAGCAGCAGCAACAAATGCTAATATAAACTCAACAACAACAATTGGAACAAATGTTTCATCAACAGTAACTGGAACTCAAATTACATTAAGAGCAACAACCGTAAATACATTGTTTGGATCCAATTCAACATTAGTAAGTACATTAACAGTTAATGGTTTAGATAGTGGAGCTAGAATTACAATTCCAATTACAATAACTAAGTCAACAACATAATATATAAAACATGGGATTTAAAAGATTAGAAGCAGATGATTTTGTAGTAAGTGCACAAGCACAAACAGCAACTTGCTGGACAAATAATGCACCTACACTAACAGTATTTTTCACACAATCAAATCAAGTTAATGGAGCATCTGGTGTATATTATACAAATGTATTCAATGAAAACCCTACAGGTTCAAACTCATTATCTCAATTCCAGATAGCATATGGAAATGAAACTGGAGGAGGTACTTTAGCTTACAACCAATTAGCAGCACCTGGTGTTTCACCTTCAAAAACAATATATGGTCAGTATAGAACTTTAGTTTTAGAAGATGAAAATTCTTCTTTTGTATTTGGTGGTGTTACAGGAAGTTCAATTTATGCTCTAAGTATAGAAAGAGCAGCTTATAAACAAGCATTATTTCCTGGATCGTTAAATCTAAATCTAAAATCAGATACTAACCCCAATGGTATAAACCTAACAGATGATTCCAAAATGGTAACTGTACCTACATATTATGGTACCCAAAGAGCATACCAAGTAATTAGTGGATCTAATGGTTTAGCTTACAACCAGGCTACTGGGGGAAATGGATATACTACTAGTAATGGCTCATATGGTTTATTCCTACCAGATATTGGAACCATTTTATTAAATGGAGATGCTTTAGATTTATCTAATAATCAAGGTATAAACTTATCAACAACAACCGCAACTAATACTAATGGTGCAAACCCATTAAAATTACTAGAAGCAATCCAATCAGGTTCTCAATTTGGACTAAACTCAGAAGAAACAATTACATCTGATTTTGTATTTGTTAGAGCGAGAAACAGTGAATTTAATTATTCAGAAAATCCATCATATATTTCAGGTTCAACAGGTGAAGTAATTTATAATTACTTTATTAATAACCCACAAACATATATTACAACAGTAGGTATGTATAATGATTCAAATGAATTATTAGCAGTGGCAAAATTATCAAAACCCCTATTAAAAGATTTTACAAAAGAAGCTCTAATTAGAGTAAAACTAGATTTTTAAAAATGAATGGCGGCTTTCAAAACATTAAATTCCCAAGATATAATAATATCACCACTAGAATTAGTTAAAGGATTCTCATACGAGGGTAATGCTTTAACTGCATCTAATGTAGGTATTGATAGATACTTAGGAAATAAATTTGCAACAGGAAGTGCTACAGGATATTTAACTGAATATTCACAATCAGCGATATACTTTTCTACCCAACAACTTTATTACTCAAATTATATTTCAAGTAGTAATGGAGATGTTCAAATAGCAAATACTCAATCTATTACTCCTGATGGTGTTACAGATGGTTTAATACCTTCAAATGCCTATTTTAATTTCGAACAAACTAATTTAAACCCATTAAAATTTTGGCCTACTAGTTCATACACTGTTATTACCCCTTCAGCTATATTTGGTGAAGCGGAATATGGTGAAGCTCTATATGGTGAAACTATATTTGAACCTTATATAGGTGTAATGTCAGTCCCCAAATCAATGTTCGGTGATTATATTTTACCTAATTCTATAGTAATAGAAACAGATAGTGGTAGTTATTTTGATGATGGTGAAGGAAGATTAAGAATGTTAACTCCTAATTTTATTGATCAAGATTCTATTGTAGTAGGTAATGTTATTTATGAACATGGGATGATAATATATACTGGGGGTACAAGAAAAGAAGGAACAGGATACAACGGTGAATATGGAGATTCAGAATATGGAGCAGGATTCTGGGGTGGTAGAACAGTAGGTAACAATCACGTTGCTAATTTTGTAGAAACTACGAATATTACTATGTCATTTTCATCTTCTTTTACTATGTATGAAACGCAATATAAGTGTACAATAGGAGAAAGTGAATTTAACTATACATTAAATCCTACAGTTATAAGTAATACAAGTAATGACGGAACAGTATATGATTATGTAACAGGATCATACTTCTCTCCATATGTCACTACAGTTGGGTTATATAATAACGATAATGAATTATTAGCTGTAGGAAAAATGGCACAACCCCTACCTACATCTAGAACTACTGATACAACAATTTTAGTAAACATTGACAGACAATAAACCTTTACATATTTATAATAAAATAACATTTAGACTAAATGGCAGCACAAGATATCCCAACAAAAACATTATCTAATAACGGTATCACCACCGGAGAGATAATAGAAGCATTACAAGTATCACAATCCATTGACGCCTTTACAGGTGCCGATGCATACGCAATAACAATTTCAGGATCTTTAGAGATAACTGGATCTTTAGTAACTACAGGATCACTATATTTCCAAAACCTAGTAGACGTACCAGCAACAGCTAGTAACCAATTAGGTGCGGTAATGATTGATTCCGAAGGTAGACTTTATTCTGGTTCTTCATCAGTTGGAGCTCAAGGAATTCAAGGTATTACAGGAGATAAAGGAGACATAGGTTCACAAGGTATCTCAGGTATAAATGGTGAAAAAGGTGAAATTGGACCACAAGGTTCTACAGGTGCCACAGGTACGGGAACACAAGGAACAACAGGTGAAAAAGGAGCAGCAGGTGAAAAAGGAACAGCAGGTGAAAAAGGTGCAAATGGTGAAAAGGGACAACAAGGAGAAAAAGGTGATATAGGTGCCCAAGGTATAGCTGGTAACAACGGTGAAAAAGGAGCAACAGGTGATAAAGGTGAAGCTGGAGTTAAAGGTGAAAATGGAGAAAAAGGTGAAGCTGGAGAAAAAGGTGAAATTGGAGCACAAGGTATCCAAGGTATTACAGGTATACAAGGTGATATAGGTGCTCAAGGTATTCAAGGTATAACAGGAGCAGGTTCACAGGGTATTCAAGGTATTACCGGTGAAATAGGCGCTCAAGGTATCCAAGGTATAACAGGAGCAGGTTCACAGGGTATTCAAGGTATAACAGGTACAAAAGGTGAAGTTGGTGCTCAAGGTATTCAAGGTATAACAGGAGCAGGTACACAAGGTACACAAGGTATAACAGGTACAAAAGGTGAAGTTGGTGCTCAAGGTATTCAAGGTATTCAAGGTATAACAGGAGCAGGTTCACAGGGTATTCAAGGTATTACAGGGGATAAAGGAGATATAGGTGCACAAGGTATCCAAGGTATAAC
>Ga0209533_1002041_pt1 | contig 18668 bp, 17 predicted proteins | sample COG_04_FD_184748 | JGI IMG/M metagenome (GOLD analysis project Ga0209533, IMG submission 184748) | Pelagic Microbial community sample from North Sea - COGITO 998_met_04 (SPAdes) (version 2) | ecosystem: Environmental > Aquatic > Marine > Neritic zone/Coastal water | place: Helgoland, sampling...
GTATGCTTTGATTTAGTTTGTTTTGATTTAGTTTGTTTTGATTTAGTTTGTTTTGATTTAGTTTGTTTTGATTTTTTAGTTTTTTTAGTATCATTAATTATAGAATTACTATTATTACTATAATTAGTATTATTATATTCAATAGTTAAATTAGCCATACCTAGATTATTTTCTTTCATATTTTCTTCAATTGTATTTAAAAGTGTATTATAATGTTTATGAATAGGTATAAATCTAGAGACATAATTAAATAAAGTGTGCGTTTTAAGTTGAGTTAATAATATTGGAATAATACTAGCATTTATATCTTTATGAATTGTTTTTGATAATGTTATAGTTGATATTATATTCATTTTATTTATGATAATTATAGTATACTATATATTAATATTATTTAAAAATAATAAGAAAAATAATAATTAAATAATAAAAATTAAATAATAAAGTTATAAAAGGTGTATCATAGGTGTAAATGTACTATCAATAATTTTATTTTTTTTAGTTTTATTAAATATATGGTCTTCATAATCATCTCCAACAAGTCCAGATTGACTCATAGGAGATATATAAAGATTATTTCCTAATAATGTGTTTTTAGCAAGAAAATCATTTAAATTACCAGTATTATTACTACCTTTTAACATCATACCAATATTATAATCATTAATATTATGTGATGTGTTTTTTGCTATAGTGGTAGTAGTGGTTGGTGGTCTTGTAGTAGTGGGTAAAGTAGTAGTGGTTGGAGTTGGTCTATTCATTGTTGTTGGAGTTGGCATTGGAGTTGGCATTGGAGTAGGAGTTGGTCTATTCATTGTTGTTGGAGTTGGCATTGGAGTAGGAGTTGGTCTATTCATTGTTGTTGGAGTTGGCATTGGAGTAGGAGTTGGTATATTCATTGTTGTTGGAGTAGGCGTTGGAGTAGGAGTAGGTCTATTCATTGTTGTTGGAGTTGGCATTGGAGTTGGAGTTGGAGTTGGTGTAGGCGTTGGAGTAGGAGTTGGTCTATTCATTATTGTTGGAGTAGGCGTTGGCGTTGGAGTAGGCGTAGGCGTTGGAGTAGGCGTTGGTGTAGGAGTTGGTGATGCTGTTGTTGAGGAAGGTAAAGTATTACCCATATTTATAAATTTTAATTTTTTTTTATTATTTATATTATTAATATATATATATATCAATAATATAAATAATATAAATAATTAAAAAAATAAAAAAAAATTAAAATAATTTTACATAAACTAAATAAATTTATTATATTTTAGTAATATTTTTATAATTTAATGAGAACAATCCATACATTGAAAAAATTTTAATCCATATCCATCGTGGTCTTTTTCATTACAAATACTATTCATATTATTACCTAAAAAGGTAAAACACGCTTCTGCTTGTTTAGTTTCTTTAGATTTAGTTTCATCTTTATTTTCTTCAGCAATTGTATCAATTGTATTAACAAATTTATTTAATTTTGGAGTAAATAATTTATTATATAGTTTATTTAATTTATTTTTGTCATTCTTTTCATTAGTTTCACCTTTATTATTTGTTTTAGGTGTTTCATTTGATTGAGAAGACATTTTTTATACTATATTTTTCAATTTAATTAGAATTAGATTAAAATTAGATAATATTATAAATTGATATTAATTATTAATTTAAATAATAAAAATCAATTTTTAATAATAAATTTTTAATGATAAATATTTAATACACATTAATAATTTTCCCAATTCCTTTTGTTAATCCTTCTCTAAATAAAAATAGAGAACCTGGTTCAATTACTTCTGGTTTATACATAAATTTAAATCTCACATTGGCTTCATCAAATGACCTTAAATATTCTTTATCCATTTCTAATATTTTAACACATTGTGATATACCTTCACAATTAATTGTAGGTTGGTATTTTTTAGTAATAGTCGATGGATTATGTAATATTTTTATTTTCGCATCAAATTCACTTACACTATTAATAACGCTCACTAATCTCATACCTTTTTTTACCATTTTACGTTTTAATACTGTTTTATTACTATGAGGTTTAATATTAAAACATCCTGATTGACCTGCGTATAATACATCTACATTTTCTTTAAAATTATTATGTATATTTTTAACAACAACTTTATAATAATTATGTAAATCACTTTCATTTTGTTTCGTTTCATTTTGTTTCGTTTCATTTTGTTTATATTCAATTTTAGTAGTTATTTTTGTTATCATCTTTTTACTTAATGTTGTTTTATCAAGTATAACATTATTTTCATCACGTAAAAATCCATTACCATTTGGTCCAAGATATAATACATCACCTTTTTTTATTGTGCCAGATTTAAGAACACCACTAATTACCATACCTATTCCATTAACAATATATGTTTTATTTATTATAAAATTAGTATTACCATTATAGACATCTTTATATTTCGTATAAAGTTCTAATTCTTTTATAAATGTTTTTACAAGTTCAACGCCATTTCCAGATACATTACTTATAGGAAAAATAGGCACTGATTTAGTTCCTTTAGTAAAACTAGATTGTATTTCTTTTCTTTCTTCATCATTACTAATGACACACGTATTTAAACCCATTTTTTTTTTATAATAAGTATTAATATAATCTAAATTCATTTTATAAATATTAGGAGGGCATAAATCAGTTTTAGTATAAACAATAAACATAGGTATTCTTAATGTATATACTAAACTGATATGTTCTCGTGTCATTAATTGTATTCCTGTATTAGCATTTATTATAATAGCAACATAATCTATTAAACATCCACTAATCCCTTTTATTGTTGTTTTAAGATATTTTTCGTGTCCTGCTAAATCTGTAAATTCAATAATCTTATCTTCATTACGTATATAATGTTGAACTACAACACTTGTTCTTCCACTCTCCAATTCGTGTTTATGTTTCATTACAAATGACCTAGCATAACCTCTACCATTATCTAATACATTTTGTGTCATTACACCAACAAAACTTGATTTACCAGCATCAATATTACCACCAACACCAACTCTTATTTCAGGTATTATGTCCTTTTTTATTAATTCGTCTGTCATTTTATTTAAATTATATAAATTTTATTTAAATTATATTTAAGATTATTAATTTAATTCATATTATTTTTAAATTAATAAAATTTTATATTTATCATTTTAATAATAATAATAATATTTATTAATATTAATAATAATAATAATATTTATTAATATTAATATATAATAATTTTAAAACTAATTATATAAATTTAACTTATACTTTTAAACTAACTCATATTTAAACTAACTTATATTATATTTTAAATAATGTCTTGTAGTGGTAGAAAACTTAATAAATTATCTAAAACTTCCAATAAAATTGCTAAAAAATCTAAACGTTCTTTTTCTAAAAAAACTCAACGTGGTGGTGTTTCAAATGCATGTGTATTAGATTATACAAATGATAAAGCAATTTATAGTGGTGCTGGTGAAGCAAATGCTCACAATTTAAATCCTCAAGCATCTCTTGATTTAGATAATAAATTTATGAATTATGGAGGTCCTATTCCATTAGAACAATCTGGTGGTAGTAATTGTGGAGATGATGGCGTTGGAACTAGTCGTCCTAAAACTGAATCATTCAAACAATATCTTAAAAATTTAGATGCTGATTTAACGTTTAAAGGTGGTTCTAGTTGTGGTTCACATCGCGATAAACAAAATGGTGGTTCTAGTTGTGGCTCACATCGCGATAAACAAAATGGTGGTTCTAGTTGTGGATCACATCGCGATAAACAAAATGGTGGTTCTAGTTGTGGCTCACATCGCGATAAACAAAATGGCGGTTCTAGTTGTGGCTCACATCGCGATAAACAAAATGGCGGTTCTAGTTGTGGATCACATCGCGATAAACAAAATGGCTCTGGTTATAGTGTTGATACTTCCCAATATATAGGTGGTCAACCTGTTTATAAAGCATATGATGATAATGCTCCTCCTGCTATTATTGGCGGTCAAATTGTTAGCGGACATCCAGATCAATCTGTTTGTGGCAATGGTGCTCTTACTGGTGGAAGAAAAAAAATGAGACGCAAACATAACTCTAAGAAATCTAAGAAATCTAAGAAATCTAAGAAACCTATGAAATCTAAGAAATCTAAGAAATCTAAAAAATCTAAGAAATCTAAGAAATCTAAATCTCAACGTGGTGGTGATTTTTTAGCCATTGGTTCTAAACCTGCTGATTTTTCAACAGCATTTGATGGTCCCAAAGGTGTTTTTAATTATCCTGATGATATGATGACACGTGAATTTGGTGAAAAACAACCAAACTATAGTGTAAATGCAATTTAAATTGTTTAATTTACTATATTACTAGTAAATTAAAAATTTAAATTTTACATTTTTATTATTTTATATTTTTATTATTTTAAATTTTATATTTATAATATATATTATAATAATAATTATAGTATAATAAAAATGTTAGATTCTACTCTATGGGATTTTATTAAAACTTTAGGTTCCGGGATAGGTGGATTTGTAAAATGGTTTTATGTTGATTTTTTACCATTTGTAATTCTATATATTGGTCTGCCTATGTTTTTTTTAGGTATATTATTAGCATTTGCATTTGCTGGTGGAACACTTTTATTTATGATTATATTCTTTATATTTATGTATTATTTTATAAAAGGCACAATATTTAATTCTAATCCTTTTCCAAATAAAATAATTTAATAAAAATATAATAAATTAATAAAATTATAATAAATTAATAAAAATATAATAAATTAATAAAAATATAATAAAATTATAAATATATAAATAAATAAATAAATTAACTTAAAAAATGACAGAAATAAATCTTTTAAATAATGGTATAGATATGATAAAATTATTTTCTGATAAAGAAGGTTTTAAAGAACAAGGTAAAAACGTTAATGATAAAAATAAAAATAATACTATTAATAATTTTACAAGTATAGATAATAAGATAATGAATAATAAGATAATGAATAATAATAAATTAAATAATAAATTAAATAATAAATTAAATAATGATAATGAAATACAAAATTTAACAAATCCTTCTATTCAATATGAAATGAATAGAATAGAATTAAATAATTATAGTGATATGTTATTGTAAAAATTGATTTACTTTTTCCTTTTCTTTTTATATTACAATATATTTAAAAATAATACCTTATTTTAATAAATAATAATAATACATTTAAAAATAATAAAATAGTATATCAAATAGTATATCAAATAGTATATCAAATAGTATATCAAATAGTATATCAAATAGTATATCAAATAGTAATTTATTTTTATAAATTTAGTTTATAGTTAGAATGACTTCGTTTATTCCTAATGAAGAACAAAAAAAGTGTATTCTAGATATAACTAAATTTATTAAAGAGTATAAACCTTATAGTAAATTATTAATTAACGGTAGTGCTGGAACAGGTAAAACAACAATTATTATTTCAACACTTATCAATATTTTAATAGAACAAATAAGAAACTATATAAAAGAAATAGAGTTATGTGATGATATTAAAAGTATGTCTGAATTTTTAAAAAATATAAATGAGTTTATTATAACTGCTCCTACAAATAAAGCAAAAGATGTATTAGTTAATAAATACAATAATTATATTAAAGAATTAACACTACATAATATTAAAGAAAACAATATAATAAATGATAATCAAATGAGTGATAGTAATTCTAATAATGATAGTAATTCTAGTAATAATGCTATTATTAAAAAAAATAATGAAACATTATTTTCTAAAATTCTTATTATTTTCTCAAAAAAAATTACATTTTTAACAGTTTCTCAATTATTAAGTATTAGTCGTGTGATTAATGAAATGGGGGAAGAAGAATTTACAAAAGGAAATGAAAAAAAAATTGGGGACAAATATAATAAAGAACTTTATTCTAAAACATCTATTATTGTTGATGAATGTAGTATGATTGATACTCCAACAACTAAATTATTAAATATAATTAAATGTCCTATTGTTTATATTGGGGATTTTTGTCAATTACCACCTGTAAATGAAACGATTTCACCTTCTTTTGAAATTAATAAATTAAGTGAAAGCAACCCGAAAATACATACTGTAATGATGTCGTTAAAAATTGTAGAAAGATGTAAAAGTGATATTACACTTATTGCAAATAAATTAAGAGATAAGATTTATAATATAATTCCATCATTTAACTTATTATCTCATAATATTGATAATGTAGATAATGTTATTTTATATAATAAAAAATTTGGTAGATGGGTTAGAACATACGTAAAAGATATAAAATCTAAACAAAAAGATTTAAAACTAATTCGTAAAACATTAAAATTAGATAAAACTAAAACAAATGATGATATTGAAAAAGATTTATTAATAGAAGAAAAAACTAAAGAAAAAGAAGATATTGACACAGAACAACAAAAAGAATTATTTGATACAATGGCTCTAGCATGGACTAATAAATGTTGTAATTTATTAAATACTAAAATTAGAACTCATTTATTTGAAGATGTAGAACATATTGAAAGTATATATATTATTAAAGGTGATAAATTATTAATTAAATCTCCCTATTATAAATATAATAACCATCTATTTTCAAGTAGCATTGTTTATGTAGCAAATTTAAAAGAAACTACTTATAAACCATTAAGTTTTAGAGAATGGTGTAATGTTATTGTTAATATAAATAATGAAAAAACAGATGAAAAAAAAACTGTTTTTAACATTGATATTGATAGTGTATTAGATGCTGATGTATTAAAATTAACGAGTGATAAAAAACAGTATCAAAATGGAAAAAGTATTGATGATTATTTTAAAATTGCTGAGAAAACTGATAATGATAATGTCAATGATAATGATAATAAAACAGAAATAGAAAAAGATAAAGATAGTAATAGCAAAGATGATATTATTAAAGAAGCAAAAGATTTATTACTCTATCGTAATCTATTTTATCTACATCATAATTTAAATGAACGACTTACTACTAATAATTATCTATTTACTGATGAATTATCACTTAAGTATAATTTATTAATACCTAATTATAATATTTATAATCTTTCAAAAATTACTTCTAATTATGTTAAAACATCTATTTATATAAAATGGCATATGTTAATGTCTATAAAATTATTTGGAATACCAAATGATAAGATTGGGTGTAAAAAATGTTCTTTCTTTCTAACTAAATTTATGAGCCAAATGAATACTTCAATTTATATTAAAGATTTTATTGATGCTACTGATAAATTACAATTTGATATGGTTTTATGTGATTTAGTCTCTTTTTCTTCAACTGAAAAATCAATTTCTAAAAATATACCTATTTTAAATATGAATAATGAAGCAAATGTGGAAACTATAAAACAACTTCGAACTATTATTAAAAATAGTTATGAAGTTAAACTATTACTTTCTCGTAATGAAGAAAAACAATTGAATTCTATCAATAAATTATTAAATGAAGAAAATGAGCCTAGTAGTGATATTAATGATACTACTTCAAGTTCGAAATATATTACATTAAGCCAACTTTTTGGACATTATATGAGCCACGTTATTACATCCTGTTATCCTGAAGTAGATTATGGTTATGCTCTTACAATTCATAAGTCCCAAGGTAGCACGTATGATGATGTTTATATTGATTATGCTAATATTTTGTCTAATAGTCGTGATGCTGAGAAATTAAAATTATTATATACAGCAATTACACGTAGTTCTAATAAATTACATCTCTTTTATTAAGATTATAGTATATTTATTAACATTATAGTATATTTTACTTATTAAATTATAAGTTTATTCTGGAGACTATTTATTTTTTATTTATTTTATAAAAATTATAAAGTATTTTATTAAAAAAATAGTAAAACAAAAAATTGAAATTTAAAATTATAATTAGATACATATATATTTAAAAACTATTTTGTAAAATCTATAATATTGAGTTAATAAAAGTAGTATTTAAATAATATTAGTAGTAAGAATGAGTGGTAATACTAATATGATGGGAACTTATAATTTATTTGACCATATGATTGTTGAACCTTTTAATCATATAGTCTCTTTTGGAAGTCATCTTCCTGAAGATATTGGTAATTATATTAATGAAATTAATCAAAGCACTGATGAAACTTTAACTAAAATTTTAAACTCTAATAATATTACTGAATTACAAGAAATTACTTTGGATTTAAATATTACTTTTTATAATAATTTAATACAATTACAAATTAATACATATATTACATTGTTTTTAATAACATTATTAATTTATAGCGTAAACAAATTATTTAATTATTATTTACAATGTATTTATGAAAAAGACTTATATAATAAAAAAAAAGAATATAATAAGCAGATTAATAATATTTTTCATAATATTAATACAAGTTCTAATAAAATTACAGAAGGTATTTTCATAGATAGTTTAAAAGAAATTGAAATTAACAATAAATATATTATCGAAAAAATGAAATATAACACTACTAATAATTATTATATCTTATTGCGTATTAAAACCAAAAATCCAATTGATATTATTACATCAAAATATAATTTGCGTAATAACAAACACACAGAAGGTAATAAAATTAATTCACAAACAAATGATAATTATATGTTAATGAAATTTAATTATGATTATGAAAAATTTAAAAATTATGATATTAACATAAAAGATATTATTATTAATAATATTAATTTTCTAAATTATTTATCTAATGATGCCTATAAAAATAAAGATTTTGTTGTTTTAGCAATTAGTAATTCTCAAAAACATTTTAATTCATCTGAATTCTTTAATGGATTATTTAATATTAAATATGAAAATTTTAACATTAAAAATGTTATAGTAAATAATACAGGAATGTTTGGTTTTACATTATTACTTCCTACTAAAAAAGTATATGATATGTATATGGATGTATTTAATGATGTTATTTTTGAGTCAACTGCTTATAAAATTAATAGTGAAAATACTGAATATTGGTATACTAATAATTTGAAAGAAATTATGTAAATTATTATAAACTATTTGAAAAAATATATAAACTATTAGCAAAAATTATTATAAAATTATTAAACACTTTATTTTATTTATTAAAATTTATTTTTTATTTTTTATTTTATGATTTAATATAGTTTTATAAATTATAAAAATTGAATTTAAAATAGTATAAACATAATTTATTAAGTATTATTAAGTATTATTAAGTATTATTAATTATTATTAATTATTAATATAAGTATTAATTTAATATCATCCATATTATTATTTAAAAATGAAAGAATTTTTTGTAAAAGCAAAACAATTAATTCAGGAATTAATTCTTCTTAGACATAATCAAAGTGATTGGTTTATTAAATTAGAACGTAAAAAAGATTCAACAGCAACACAATTTAAAATAAAAAATTATATGAAATGGGTTGTATTATTAGATACACAAATAAAAAATAGCATACAGATAAATACAATTAGTGATATAAAAACATTAAAATTTACTGAAAAACTTGAAACTAAATTATGTGAATTATTTGATAATGGAGATATAAAAGATATTGAAGAAACAAAATTAGATATTAATAAACTAGAAAAAGAATACAAAAATAAAAATAGTCATACCGAAACTACATTAAATTCTAATAATAGTAGTAATATAGATGCTAATTTAAGTAATAGTATTGTAAGTGTAGATAGTTCAATTGATGATACTGATGAAATAATTATGAAAGAAAATGAAAGTGATAAGACGAGTAAATCTATTAAACAATTAGAGACTATTAAACTTGAACCTAATAAAAAACAAAAAACAGATAAATGTAAAAAAACAGATAATAATAGTAGTAAAATAAATACTACTAATTTAGAATCAATACCTAAAATAATGGCATCTATACCTCGTCCTACTGATACTAGAGGTGGGGCTATTTATGACTTACAATTATTACATGGTGTTGGTCCAAAATCAGCACTTCAATTATATGAAAAAGGTATTACATTAGAAGGTTTAATGAAAGAATGGACTGATCTAATTTCACAAAATCCAAAAAAATCAATACTTTTAACACAAAAAATGGATAAACCATCTGCTTATACACCTGAAAAATGGAATAGTTTCGAGAATTGGCAAAAACAAACTATTCTAGATACTCATTTAAAACAAACATTAGAAAATGAAACTAAATTATTACATAAAATACATAAAAGCACATTAGTAGGTCTAAAATATTTTCACGATATAACTCAAAAAATACCTAGAGAAGAAATTGTAAAAGCCGAAACGATACTTATACGTATAGCAGAGCATATGAATAAAGACATAAAAGTAATGTTATGTGGTTCATATAGACGAGGACGTGATAAATCAGGAGATATTGATTGTTGTTTATTTCACCCTTCTATTAAAACACTAGATGATATTAAGACAAATAAATATAATATTTTAGCAAATTTTGTAGAAATGTTAATTAATGTTGATTTTATTATAGACCAATTGGATATGGGATTACAAAAATTTATGGGAATGTGTATGATTAAACAATCAAATAAAAAACATAATGTGGCTAGACGTTTAGATATTAGATTTATGCCTTACGATAGTTATGGTTCAGCCATATTATATTTTACAGGAAGTGCTAATTTTAATACAGATATTAGAAAAATAGCAATTGGTAAAGGATATAGTTTAAGTGAATTTGGATTTAAAAATAAGAATGATAATACATTAATACCTTGTGCTACAGAAGAAGATGTCTTTAAATTTTTAAATATACCTTATAAAACACCAAAAGAAAGAGATATATAGACTTATTATATATAATTAATTTACTTTTTATTTTTCAGGTTCATTATATTTTAAATATTCATTAAAAACAACAGCATTTTTCTTATTTATATTTTCTAAATATTTATTCCAAAACATATTATTTAATTTATCTAAGATTATATTATTGTTTTTATTTTTATTGTTTTTTATTTCATTAACTTTATTTATTAGTGCTGTTATTTCTATACCATTGTTTTTAATACTATTATTTAGAATGTTTAAATTATTTAAATACACATTGTTATCGTCATCATAAAACTTTTCAAATGTTTTAATTTTAATATTATTATCAAATCTTATCTCTTTATTATTATATATAAATAAATACATTATACAAAATAATAATACTATTACAAAAATATACAATAATATAATTTTAATATTTTCTTTTAACATTTTATTTATTATATTAATTTATTATAATTTATTTATATTAATTTATTATAATTTATTTATATTAATTTATTATATTATATAAATATTTATATTTTAAATAATTTGTAATTTAATGCTTATTTTAGAAAAAAAATAGACATTATTAAAAAACTAATAAAAATTGATTTTTTTATTCTTTAATAAAAATAAGTATATATATATAACTATAATTTTATGTATTTATTTACATAAAATATAAATACATAAAATTCTAGTTATAAATATAAAACAAAAAAAGCAATTAAATATTTAAAATGTTTAATATGCAATATCAAATAATCATATAGATTATTAGATTGTGGTGAGATATTAATTAAGTTTTAATTTATATAATTATCGAGTAGTTTTTACTGATTACGAGTATTTTACATATAATTAACTTAAGAAATTGAGGTAGTTCTATTATTTATACTTGTTTATTTAGCAATTAACAAAATATAATTAATTATGAATCTAGAGAAACTTAATACTTTTAATAGATTTGTAATCAAATAATAATTACAACTTAGGCTTTTATACTAAAGTATAAAACATTTATCTTTCCAATTTTTTTTTATTTTTATTTTTATTTTTATTTTTATTTTTAATTGTGTGTGTAGTTAATTATTTTACTTAATTATTTTACTTAATTATTTATATTATTATCTAGAGATTTATCTAAACAAGTTTTATTTATATTATTATATTGTGGTGTATTATATAATTCATTTAACATAATTTCAGCATATTTTGAATCTGTAATAAACGTATTTGGTTTTGATGATTTATATACAACATCTATTTGGTTAAGTGTTGGTTCTAATTTATTATATGGTTCTGGAGATTGATTATTATTAATATTAATATTATTATTATTACTATTAATTATTTCATTTTGATTTCTATTTTGAATAAAATTCTTAGGTATAAATGTTATTTCGTTAATATCATTTTCATTTTTTAGTTTTGTTTCTAATTCATTTTTATAATTTTCTCTTATATATTTGTTATGTTGTTTATATTTAAGATTGTTTTTACTCATTATATTTATAAATAAATCTACTGTTTTAGAATTATTAAAATTATAAGAACTATATATTATTAAAATAGATATGAATAAAGCGGATTGAATATAATTATTCCACATACATAAATCTAATATAATAGTTATAACTAAAACTAAAAATATAAATGATTTATGTTTTTTTATATTTTCAATTCTATTGAATAAATTATAAATTATTATCAATACTAAAGTTTGGTATAATAATTGATTAAATGAATTAAATTCATTAGAAGCATCTTTTAAAACTATATTAAACTCTTTTTGATTCATTTGAATATTTATAATTCTAGTAATATATTAATAATTCTATTAGTATATTATTATATAATAATTTAAAAATTTATAAAAATAAAATAATAAAATAATAGAGTATTTTGTTAAATAATTAAAGTATATAGTTATTATTTAACAGAATAACATATGTAAAACTATGTATAATCCTAAGAAATCAGTAGTATTGACTTTCTTAACACCAGGAAATATTCTAACAACACTATCATTAAAAATAACACTACCAATAAACATAACGAAATAGATAATGATAAATAAGACAAAGAAATAGACAAGTTGTTGACCGAAGGACATTTCTTCTAAAGTATCATTGTTATTTGTAAAGGCAGATTTACCAGATAATGTATTTGAAATACCATTAGCCATAGAATGAATAGATGAGACAGATAAAGTCATTTTTAATATAATATATATACTTGAATTAAATATAAAGTTTAAAGTTGATTAAATTAAATAATAATTTATTATTATTAAGAAAGAAAATAATTTTAATTAAAACTGAAAAAAATAAATTAAAATTAAATAACTATAATTTATTATCATTATAATAATTAGGTCTAATAATAGGAACAGAAATACCAGGTAATAATTTTTGTAAGTTCATTAAATCTTTTATTATGTTTTCTAATGTTTTATCTTCTAAAAATTCATAAAATTCACCATATTTATCTTGCTTATTTTTTTTATTTAATGTTTTTAAAAAGTTATCAATTTTTTCAAACATATCTAACCCACCTAATATAATTAAATCTAAATGTTCTGTTTCACTTGTTAATTTACCAGCCATTGGATAAGGTTTTGTTATATCATGAGATGCTGGTATTCTAAGTAATTTAAATACAAAGTTTATATCTTCTTTACCAACAGCAGTTTCTATTAATGTTATATATTTAGTTATAATTCTATAAATATAATAGGCTAAATACTGTTTTGATAAGACTTGAGTATTTATTAAACTTTTTTGATTTTTTTCACTTTTTATTAATTCATAAATATTATATATATTAGTCTTAAATTTTTCCATTTTATTAAATTATTGGTATTTAACTTTTATACTATATACATATATTATTTTAGTTTATTATATTTTTTTACTTTATTATATTATTTTAGTTTATTATATTATTTTAGTTTATTATATTATTTATAAATACTTACCATCTTTCATAAAATGATAACATAATTCTTTTGATGGCTTTTCTTTATAATTACCGTGTATTAAATGAATTAAATGTAATTTACAATAATTTGTATTTTTATATTTATTTTTTTTACATTGTTCTCCTATAGTATAGTTTTCATTAAATAATTCATTATTAATATCATTAAAATCTATTACTTTAAATACTTTATCTATTTCACTAACTTTTTTTTTTGTTTTTTTATCTAAAATATTATTGCTCCATACTCTAGCACAACAGTTGTTTTTATAATTAATTTTTTTTATATAAATTTTTTTAATTTGTGTAGTAGATTTATACTTTTTACTAGATTTATTATTTTTAGTTAAATTAATTTTAGTTAAATTATTTTTAGTTAAATTAATTTTAGTTAAATTATTTTTAGTTAAATTATTTTTTATTAAGTCTAATTCTTTTTGTATATATTCTTTTTTAAATGTTTTTGGATTATTTTTACTAATAACTGTTAATAAATTTATAAGTTTATCATTTATAATACTATCTATTAATTTATCATATAAACTTTGATTTTTGGTTATTGTATTGGTTATTTTATTATCTATTGATATAGTCATTATAAACTATACATTATTTATTCTAATTTATTTCTCATTTTATTTAATTTATTTTTCAATTTTTAATATTAGTTAATTTTATTTTATTTAATTTTATTTTATTTAATTAAAACTAATTAAATATATTTTCATTAAATTATTACAAATTCTTTTAAATTATTATCTAATTAATAATTAATAAAATAAATATATTTATTACTCATCGCTAGATACTTTTATTAAATAGTATATATTAAATACTAATAAAAATGGTTAAAATTGTTAAACAAATGATGCGTTCGCTTCGTAAAGCCATTACGTTAGGTAGCAAAAAACGTTCTACTAGAAAGACTACTAGAAAGACTACTAAAAAAACATACAATCATAAAGGTGGTGCTCTTTATAGTTTTAATTTACTTGATAAAATTGGAGGATTACCTGCTCAATTAGGTCTTAATGGAACTGTTGATGGCGATTGCCCTAAAGGTAATGTTACCGACTTTGGTCATAATAACTATGCTATTGCCAAAGGTGGTTCTAGAAAGAATAAAAAGAGCAGACGTTCTAAAAAAACTAAAAAAGTCAAAGTAGTAAAGAAATCTAAGTCTGGAAAATCTAAGTCTAGAAAATCTAAGTCTGGAAAATCTAAGTCTGGAAAATCTAAGTCTAGAAAATCTAAGTCTGGAAAATCTAAGAAATCTAAATCTAAAAAACACTAAATTAGTTTATTATAACTAATACATTAATTTAATTTATTATTATTATTTTTTTCGTTTTATTTACAATTATAGATTATATATATTATATAATAAATCAATTATAATTACATAAATAATTATAAATACATAAATACTTCAACTCTATTAATATTTAAATAAAGGTAAAATGGAAGATACAAATGTTGCTATTTTAGTTGATGCTAAAGAAGAATATACTAAACAACTTATTAGTATATTAAAATCGTGTATTTATCAAGGTGTTAAAAGTATTTATATGGATTCCAAAGATATTTGTCATCAAGATAATACTCCAGATAATGTATTAATTACATTTCAAGATTTATTAAGTCGTATTCCCAAATGGTCTCAAGATATTATTAATAAAGAATTCGAAAGAATATCAAATGTAAGTAAATGTGATTATATTGATGATTTATTAAAAGTTGTTTATGTTAGTCATATTAAAGTATTAACTATCGTCCATAGAGCCCAAAATAATAAAAAATTATCTTTAAAAATACCAAGTGGAGGACATTTTATACATCTTTGTTATATAGAATGTGCTAGAGAATTCTGGAAAGACCCTTATTTATTAAGCGACCGTGGAAGCAAATTCGAACAACAAAAAAATATGAGGGAAAGTGAAACAATGATTGCCGAATGTATTAATGAAACGATAAGAAAACAATTACCAGTTAGACATATCTTAAAAGAATTTTTAAATGAACCTGATGAAGATATTAATGAACAATCAGATGATACTGATATTAAAGAACCTATAAATAAAAAATACCTTAAAAAATTAGAAAGTGTTGTTAAAAAAGAATTAAAAACAACACATACAAATGAAAATAATGATATTAATATTGAATTAATTAGAAAAGTTATTAGAGAAGAAATGCAAGGTCAATCAATAGATACTAAAAATAACACAAAGATTGAAAAAGATTTAGTATCAAATGTTATTGAAAAAATTGTTGAACAATCAACTGAAGATAGTGTTGAAGATAGTGTTGAAAATAGTGTTGAAAAGAGTGTTGAAAAGAGTGTTGAAAAGAGTGTTGAAACTTTTGAAAATAACAATGAAATGAATAAAGACCCTGTTGTTGCTCCTATTGTCGAACCTATTGTTGCTGAACCTATTGTTGCTGAACCTATTGTTGCTGAACCTATTGTTGCTAAACCTGTTATTGCTGAACCTGTTGTTGAAGTTAAACCCGAACCTATTGTAGAAGTTAAACCCAAATCTGTTATTATGGAAGACAATGAAATTTCAAATACAACTCTTGATAGTATTTTAAATGAAAATACTAATAATAATAATGAAAATGAAAATCAAACTAATGAAAATGAAAATCAAATTAATGAAAATGAAAATCAAACTAATGATACATCAATGTCTATACAAAATAATGATAAAATCGCAATTAATAATATAGATGAAATTAATTTAAATCTTGACGAATTAGATATTGATAGTGAATGTGAAGAAATTTATATCAATGATTTAACTAAAATACAATTAGATAAAAATAATAATGAAGTTAATACAAATAAAAATACTAAATACATATTTTTTGATGACGCAAAGTAAATATAAATAAAAAAAATAAAAAAAAATATTTATTAATTTAATAATTAATTAATTTAGTTAATATTTATTAATAATTTTTATTGATTTGTTGGTTTTATAATGATAAATGAACATACCAAATCTTCACTTATTTTCATAACTGCTCCATCATTACCACAATTACCACAATAATTAGGAGCACTAAATACAGTTACTATTTTATTATTATCATTAAATTTATAACCATCAGAAACTAATTGATGGGCTCTACACAATAATTCTAAATTGTTATTTTTTAAAAATCTAAAAACGGCATTATCACTATAAGTGCATGAAATACCACGAGAACTTACACCCCAATTATCACTCGTATTACCACTAGGATCAGACCATAATAAATCGCACATTAAACCACCATCAGGAATATTCATAAATCTATTTATTTTTTTTATATCTTCAATCTTATTTAAATGTGGAGATATACCTCCATGCACGCAAAATATTTTTTTACTTATAATAGCACATAAAGGAATAGTGCATAATACTTCATTAATCTTATTAAAAACCATTTTCCCTTCAGCCCCATAACGCTCTTCACATTCATTAAGAAAACCATACATCATATTAACTTCGGGACACTCATGATTACCTCTTAAAACATATGTATTTCTAGGAAACATTATTTTCATCGCAAAGAGTAAAGCACATACCTCAATGCTATTATTACCCCTATCCACATAATCTCCCATAAATAAAAAAGTCTGGTCGGGAGGTAATCCAGTCATTTCTAAAAAATGTATCATATCACTAAACTGTCCGTGAATATCACCAAATATATTAATAGGTGAATTAATCATAAGCACATTTGGTTCATTTTGAAATAATGGTTTTACTAAATCGCATAATTTTACTATAACATTTGAACTTATATTAAAACGAAATGGTTTATTTTTTTCACTAGGTTTTTGTTTATACAATAATGCCATTTGTTTATTAAATGTTAATAAATGATTTATAAAATTTATAAATTGTGAATGATTTACATTATTTTCATTATTCATTTTTAGTATAGTTTTATAGTTGTGTTATAGTTTATAGTTTGTGTTATAGTTTTATATTCTATATTATGTATTTAAATGGTCTACATAAATAAAATATATAATTAACTTATTATAAACTCATCATCATTAACTATAAATAAAATAGTTATAAATAAAATAGTTATAATAAAATAGTTATACTTTATATATTAATTAAAATATTAATTAAAATATTTATAATAATTATATTAGAAAAATATAATAATATTATATATTAAATAGTAAATAAGAATAGTTAAAATAGAAAGATGCTAGAAACAAACTTACTTTTTATTTTTATACTTCTCATTGTTGTATTAGGTCTTAAATTATTTTTACAAACTACAAGACCTGGTAAATGTAATTGTGCTGGTAAATGTAATTGCTCTGGTAAATGTAATTGCTCTGGTAAATGTAATTGCTCTGGTAAATGTAATTGTTCTGGTAAATGTAATTGTGCTGGTAAAAATAATTTAAATCAATTGCTAGAAAAAGATAAAACATTAACAGAACAAAAAATAAATAAGGCTATTGAAAAAGGTATTATTGAAGGATTTGATACATTAAATGAAATTGATGCCAATATTATTTCTTATATTAATAAAGATGAAAAAATAAATCTTATGTTTTTTTATAAACCTAATTGCTCTTATTGTTCTGACTTTTTACCAACCTGGTATAAAATAGTTAATAATTTACCAAATGATATTATGTATGAAGAAATAAATGTGAGTAAAGATAATGAAACTAATAAAAAAGCAAATGACTATAAAATTACAAGTGTTCCAAAACTTATTTTAACCAATGGAAATTCTAAAACAATGTATAAAGGAAATCGTTCTTATAATGATATTATGCGTTTTTTAAAAGAAAATGGTGTTAATCTTATAGATAGAACATTTGAAGATTTTGATG
>Ga0209533_1002050_pt1 | contig 18603 bp, 21 predicted proteins | sample COG_04_FD_184748 | JGI IMG/M metagenome (GOLD analysis project Ga0209533, IMG submission 184748) | Pelagic Microbial community sample from North Sea - COGITO 998_met_04 (SPAdes) (version 2) | ecosystem: Environmental > Aquatic > Marine > Neritic zone/Coastal water | place: Helgoland, sampling...
ATATAATGGTCGTGCACGACTTTCGTTAACAATACCATAATTTGGATCGGCACCAGCTTTTAATAACATTTTAATAATTTGTATATTACCAAATCTTGCAGCATATGTCAATGGGGTAGTATATATTTTAGTATCGCTAGTTGTTAATTCTTTATTTAAATTTACACTATTCGATTTTAGAATTTCTCTACATTTATCAACATCATTTTTTTTTATTGCATACATTAATAATTCACTTGACATTTATATATATTACTTAGATTTTTTTCTAGATTTTCATTCTATTCATTCAGATGTTAATGAATTTCTCTAAGTGGTAATCCTTTGAATAATGAACTTTTAATAAGATACATATAATATTCAGTTTCTTCTTCTAGTATATTAGGACACTCTACTGATATTCCTGATGAATGTTTATAAAATTGTTCTCTTATATTTTTTAGAGATAATCTAGCATATGATTCTCTGAAAGGTGTGTCAACATATTCATAAACTTCACATACACCCGCCTTAACATCATACCGTTTGGTTCCTCTTCGAATCACGGGACAACATGCTTCAATCATCTGTTGATTCGCACAATCAATAAAACATCTAGATAAAGTCAAGAATCTACACATGTTTAAATTAAATATACTTCCTCTTGAATTCCAAATTGAGATACCTAGCTGATTATGATCCTCGTCCTCATCGCCCCCCCTTAAAACTTCATATATCTTAGTCCCTATACCACACGGAAGAAATGATTCACAAAAATCTCTATGAGTTACACCATAACCAGGCATTCCACACAAACCACCTCTTCCTATTGAGTCATCATAAAATACATCATCAAACCATACACTTTCATCATTTCTTGATTTTATATGTTCACGTCGATTATATTTGACGATATTACCTTTCAGTTCTGTGATTACTAAATGAGAGTTCTTTTGTTCTCTTGATGACAAATGACGCAAGATTGTTTCACTCACATCATCAGGAATCTCTAATCCTTTTGATATTATGTCGTATACAAGACACCTCTTCAACCACATAGGAAGATCACGTTTGTTCATGTCCATATACAACAATGATAACATGATTTAAAGAATCAATCAAGAAAAATCAAATTTATAAAAAAAAGATTAAATCAGTGTAAATTATTCGTTATTAGAATTTCTTGGTATAGTTAAACTTAGTTCCGATTAGTGGATCTTGGCGTTCATATTCATTGAAGTTCCCAGCATAGAGAGCATTCGCTCGGCGATCAGTATCTCTTGAAAACTTAACTTGATTTATGCCTAGCCATCGTGATGCTTCCTTTTGAAGACGAACGTATTCAAGAAGGTGGTTGTTTGGAGCAATCCCGATACGAGTTTCACCATTGGTAGAATTACCAGTGAAATCAATACCCTTGATGAGGTGATGTGGTCCAGAACTTACCTGATTACGACGGCGGCGCTGAGGGCGATTGTTCGTGTTGTTTTGAGAAGACATGATTATTATATTTATTTGTATATGTCTTTATATTCTAGTTGTTTTAAATACTTACAAATCCAAAATCAAATTTGATAGTACATTATTCAAGATTAAAAATGGTTATTATATCATTAATTGAAGGACAATATGAATTGGGAGATTGTATTGGAGAAGAGACAATATTAAAAGAACATAAAGAATTTTATCTTAATAAATCGTTACCACTATATGAAATAGAAAAATTATTCAAAGGAGATCTTTCAGAATATGTAGAAAAAAGAATATATGAAACAATAATTTATTATATTAATAAATATTTTGACCGGTATTTGTTATCTCTTGCTAATATTAGTAAGATTTATTTAAGAGATGTAATAAATTTCACACATTCTAAGTTTTGCATTGGTGTTTCTGATGATGGAGATATTACTGGAATACCATTAAAAGAACATCAAATACCTAATTTAAAAAAAGAATTAGTAAAAAAAGTTCTTGAACATTATGAAAATGTAATAGGTTTACATAATAAAAAGGGTGATATTGAAATAGAAATTCAAGGGACGACTTATTATAATTTTGATAAACTAGTTGAAATTTTAAAAAAACATACAAGAATAAATATTCATAAAGTTAAGAACACCAGAAAATATAATAAGAATTGTCTTGACCTTGAATGTAAAATACAAGATTTAAGAGAAGAAGAAAAAGAATATTTAGATAAAATAGCTGAATATAAACAGATGATGGATATAAAAATTAAATATAATAATAAATACAGTGTTCCATTTAATAAATTAATTCGTTCAGATAATATTATGGAAGAATTTAAATCGCATACAAGTTTGACTGATAAAGAATTAAAAGATATACTAAAAATACTACAAGCTAAGATTATTGAAAGAGATGATGTTCGCGAATATTTATTAGATGGATTATATATTAAGAATTCATTATATCCAGATGATAATGAGAAAGATAAATATTATGGAGAATTAATAAAGATATTCTTAGAAGAATATAAATATTTTAAAATAGTTCAATTGAGAAAGAATATAAATATACCTAGATTTTCTATGAAAAATCCTATGAAACAATTGACACCATTATTAAACAATGTTCATATATTTAATGAAAAATTAGATATGGATTATTATATGATAGAAATAGAAATACCATTTATAAAAGATATAAATGCACATATTGCTTCAAAAAAAGATAAAAAAATAATAGAAAGAGGTTACACTGAAAATATGGATATGCCATGTACTATTTAATATTGTCAAATATAGTTTTATATTTATCATAATAATCATTAATTTTTGTTAATTCTTCATTAAATTTACTAATTTCATTATTACAAATTCTTCTATAATTAATAAGTTGTTCAATTGGTTTACTTAATTCTACTAGTCTAATATTTGTATTATTATTACTATCTCTAAATATTTGCTGTAAATTTTTAACTCTAAAATGTAAGTTAGGAATATCTATGACACTAGTTCTCACAATGTTCTTAATTGCATCCAAATATTGAACGGTATTATTATTCTTAACCATTAAAGTTTTTTCAAGTAGATCAATATGATATAACAGATTTTCTTTAAACATAGTGAAATAATCATTTATTAATTTATAATATTTTTGTTTATAAAAATCTTGTGTTTTTTTGTGGATATATTTCTTTCCATTTCTAAAATCTCTTATATAAATTGTTTCCCAATAAGGTCCTGCTTCTATTTCATTTTTAAAATCTTTACATACTCGTGATAATATACATAAATTACTTGGCAAAACTATACAAGGATTATTAATGCATGATTTTAAATATATTTTATCATTATATCCTAAATGTTTTCTCAAAACCCATGAACCATTTTCCAAAACATTACTATAAACTGTATCAGGATACAACCAAGGACTTAATCTTTGAATATAATTTGTAAGTCCTTTAATAGTTCGGTTAGATATTCTTGGATTTTGACCCTGTCTAATATCTAAGAAAGGATGTAACGAAAAATCACCTTCAATCATCATGAATATTTTTAACAAGACATCCGAAGGCATATCAAGAATACTGATGTCTTCCATCATAAATAGTTTATTTTTTTATAAAAAATCTAATCAAATTTAAATAATATATATATATATATATATATGAATATAATTAGTTTATTTAATCTTAAAAATTCAGGAACACAATATATATTAGTTAATTTAATATCTATTATTGTATTCACAGTATTATACTGGATTTCAGATAGATTAAATCTTAAAGATGTTGATGATCCATGGTATTATTGGTTATATTTTAGTGGAATAACTCAAACAACTGTGGGATATGCAGGAGTAGAAATAGAAGGTGTTTCTGGTGTAAATATTATGTCATTAAAATCTAATTTCTTAAAAATATGTATATTCTTACAATTATTAAGTATAATAATAATAAACGGATATTTTATTACAAAAATATAAATATATTATATATATATGTATTCATTTCATATTTTCCTCGTAATTTTGGCAATAATTTCACCGATAGCAGCATATAACAGAAATAAAATTTTAAAAAAAATATCAATCCAACATGAAGTAATATTTACATCAATTTATATATTAATTATATATGGAATTTATCAGATAGTCACAAAACAAAAATTAATAAATTATAATATGGATAAAGAAACATTAGGATATTTAATATTTAATGGAACACTTACATGCGTTGTATTATTATTAGGTGGACTAATTTTAATGAAAGAAAATGTATTTAAATATAAAACATTACAAAAGAGTGTTTATTTAATAATATTAATAATAATAGCAGCTTGTGTTTACAAGCAAGCATTAACATACAAAACAGTATTGGGATTAATATTTATAATTACAGGTTCATATTTAATTGATATTAATGTTTAACTTTGTTTCTTTTAGATTTTCTTTTTCTAGATGATTTTCTTTTAAAATTTTTTCTACGTTTTGTTAATCTTTTAGATTTTTTTATAAATTTAGATTTTCTTTTTGATTTGGATTTTCTTTTGCCACCGCCCGGAAATATGCCCCATGTCCCCATTTTCTTCTTCATTTCTAGTTGCTCATGTAAGATGATATCATTCACTTTTCGAATTTCTTCATCAAATAATACTTCACCACTATTACCATATCTACTAATAAACAGTTCTAAATCAAACTCCTGATTCCCCAACTCCTTACATACTTTATCAGCAAAATCAGCCACCACTGTAAGACACAACCCTTCACCTTCTGGTGTTGTAGTACGCGCGCCAAGGTAAATTGGGGAAATTATTGTATTATCGGTTATATAATCAAATGCCATTATAAATTTTCTTTTTTTATATGTCTTTTCTAATAATTCTTTATGTTCCCCCTCATTTGTTTCTATTAAATAACAAATAGTATTTTCACCCTTTTTATGAAATAATAATAAATTAGCATGACCCTCACGAATATCCCAATTCTGTAAACTTAATAAAAAAAAAGTCCAACCGTCTTTTTCTTCCATAATAGTCGGTTTCGGCTCCCCTTGCTTTAGCTTCGTGATGCCTTTCGGGTAGATATGAGTCCAACCGGGTGTAATGGCATCAGAGCAGTGCTGTGTGTCACATATATTCCATTGAATTATTCCTCGGTAATTAAGGCAGGTACCACGGAAACGTTTCACGGCCAAATTATTAATTGTATTTTCATGAATAAGTCCACACTCAGGTGATTTTCTCTTTAAGGACATTATATATATATATTATAATAATATTATTTATTAATAACAGATAAACAATATTCTTCTGTATAATCAATATCTTGTTTTATTTTATAATTCTTTTTATCGTATTTTAAATATGTTCCATATGGACCTAACATAATTTGAATATCTTTATTAATTTTAATAGGATATTTTAATAAAATTTTACAATCTTCAATAGTTAATTCATCTAATGTTTTTTTATTAGATTTAAGATATTTATCAACATTTGTAAATTTTTTATTATATAAAATGTATGCACCATATTGACCTGTTCCTGATTGAACTTCTTTACCTTTATATTCACCTAATATATTTTTAGGTTTCTTAATTTTATTACCAATTTCTCTTAAAACAATTGGTAAGAATGAATTATAAACTTTATTAATAATATCTGTCCAAACTAAGTCACCATTAGATATTTTGTCTAAATCTGATTCAACACCTGATGTAAAATCTTTGTGAATAATATCATGAAATTTATCATCTAAATATGTTAATACTTTTTTACCTAAATCTGTAACTACAATTTTATTTTTCATAGTTTTCCCTTTAATATTATTAACTTTATCTGTAATATTATCTTTTTTATCTAAATGAATAACATCTTCTGTATAATCATCTAATTTAATAGTTTTAGTTAAAGTATAATTTCTGTTATATAATGTTGAAATGATAGAAGCATATGTAGAAGGACGGCCAATACCTGTATTTTCTAGTAATTTAACGATAGCAGATTCATTATATGGTTCAGGTGGTTGTGAACATTTATCATAACAAGAACATTCTAATAATTTATATTCATTCTTAAACTCTACTAATTTATTTTGTTTATCCAGATTTTCTTTGTAAATAAGATATCCTTTGAATTTAATTTCTTTTTGTTTAGATGTAAAGTTCCCTTTATCTTTTGTATTAGAATTACATAATTTAATTGAGTTTACATTATAAATAGCAGGTTTCATATGTGATTTAATAGTTCTATCATTAATAAGATTATATAATTTAATATCATCTTTTTCGAATTTTTCTTCATCTAATGTAATATCTAATTGTGTAGGTCTAATACATTCGTGAGCTTCTTGTGATCCCTTAACTTTTTTAACTTTTGGTGAATTAAAATATTCTTGACCATAATTATCAGTAATTTTATTATTTAATAATCTTTGAAAATCTTCTGATACAATAGTAGAATCAGTTCGCATATAAGTGATTAAACCATTTTCATATAATTTCTGAGCAATACCCATAGTTTTCTTAACATTAAATCCAAATGATTTTTGAGCATCTTGTTGTAGTGATGATGTAATAAAAGGTTTATCAGGATATTTCTTTTCTTCTGATTTTTTATTTTCAGATACTTTGAAGATTCTATCTTCTGAGAATAATTTGAATATATTTTTAATATAATCTTCATCTGGTTCATCATCACATGTAAATTCAAACTCAGATTTTTCAGATAAATCTTTAAATTTACCTTGAATATCAAAAGTATAATCAGATTCATATTCATTTATTTCTTTTTCTTTGTCATATAAAAGTTTCAATAAAGCACTTTGAACGCGACCAGCAGATAACCCTCTTTCTTTTGTTGTAATATTCGCCCATAAACATGGTGATAATTTATATCCAATTAATAAATCAATAACTGATCTAGCTTTTTGAGCATTTACTTCATTCATATTAAGTTTGGTGGGATTATTTAATGCATGTAAAATAGCTTTTTTAGTAATTTCTCTGAAAATAATTCTATTATTATTATTAAAATCAACATTTAAAATATCACCACAATGCCATGCGATTGCTTCACCTTCTCTATCATCATCTGCGGCTAATATAACTTTTCTACCTTTTGAATAATTCTTTAAATTTTTAATTACTTCTTGTTTATCTTTGATGACTACGAATGGTGGTTCAAAATCATCATTAATTTCAATATCTGTATTAGCCCATTTAGTATCAAGTGATCTAATATGACCAACAGATGATTTAACAATATAAGATTTATCAAGGAATGATTGGATCTTTTTGCATTTAGCAGGAGATTCAACAATAAGAATACTCATTATATTTTATTTTATTTATTAAAATAAATCAAATTTACTAATATATTAAAAATAATTATCATAATAATATAAATGGAAGAATGTATTGATAAATTAGGTGAATTATTAGTTCAATATGATGATATTTTAGATGAATATAATACAGTAAAAATATGTTCACATTATTTAGAAAAGAATAATAAAATATTAGATTTATGTGATATAATATTAAAAAAATATAAGGAAAATTTATCAAATGAATTATTTAATCATGTAATATTAAGTTTATTTATTATATATGATAATAATTCAAATATAAAAAATAAAGATAAATGTTTTAAATCAATGGAAAAAATTATAGAAGAATATTCAGGATCACTAAGTAATCTAAATTTAAAAATATATATAAATATGATTGTAAATCTTTATAGAAAATAATTATCTTCTTCGAGATCTACGTTTTTTTTTAGATCCTTTTGATTTTTTGTGTTTCTTATGTGATTTTTTAGATCCTTTTGATTTTTTACGCATTTTAGTTTTCCTTCTAGCACCAGTTGAACCGGCTACGTCTTTTTCTTTTGATTCTTTTTGTTTTTGTTTTTCTACTTTATCATATATAACATCTATTGCTCGTCCTTCTCTTAATTGTATTGCTTCAACTTGGTCTGAATAACTTCCAAATTGTTCCATAGCATCCATAATTTGTTGGCCGAATTTAGTTTTTGTTTCCCAATATTCTTTATATAATGCTTGAAGTTCCGGACTAGGTTTTTCATCTGATTTACTTTTCGCAGTTTTGGATGACATTTTATATATTATATTATATTAAAATTTTATTTAATTAAATCTTTTACGGAATTGCTTAAATATAAATTAAATTTGCGAGATTTTCTAGAAGATTTTCTAGATTTATATTTACCACCTTTCATATTTTTATAATTACACCCACCTTTTAACGCACGTTTTGATTTAGTTTTTGATTTAGTTTTTGATTTAGTTTTTGATTTAGTTTTTGATTTAGTTTTTGATTTAGTTTTTGATTTAGTTTTTGATTTAGTTTTTGATCCACCCATTAACATATGTTTGCTTTTGTTAGAGAAATTTTTAGGATGATGTTCATTATTTCTACATTTAGATCCCATTGACTCCGAATCAATTGAATGTGATTTTCTACTTGAATTATCCATATTAGATTTAATAAATTCCATTAAACTGTGTGAATCACGATCACCAGAATGTTCAGATATTACATTACCATTTCTTGACATAGATATATCAGGAACTGTCATTGATTGTTCTAAACCAACTTCATGTGCCATATCATTATTAACTTTAACAACATGTAAATCATTTAACATTGATTCATTTAAAATATCTTTTTCTAGTGATTTTATAACTGGATTAAGTCTTTTACAGTGACCACACCATGGAGCAACTTTAAATATAATAACTATATTATTATCAAGACAATTTTTTATCATATCTACATTATTATTTAATTCATTATTATTTGTTAAATGTAATATTCTTTCCATTATATAATAATGAAATATTTTTTTTCTATATTATATTATAAATATGCAAACATTTGGATCTAGAAGAAAAGTATGGAATCGTTCTGCGAAAAAAACTAATGGTGGATTAACAAGAAAAGATTTACGTAAAAATAAACATGGTCGTATTGTTTCAGTAAAAGCCAGTAAATCTGCCAAAAAACATAATCATTTAAAAAAGGCCGGATACACCGCAGTTAAAGGTAAATTTGGTCCAGTTAAAATTGAAGATTTAAAGAAATCTAAAAAGGTTGTTAAAAGAAAACCATCTAAAAATTTAAAAAAATCTAAAAGTAAGAAGAGACGTTAATAAGTCGTGCTAGAATCGTTGATGTAAGTTTCAACTTTTTTTTCTTTATATAATAATATATCCTCAATATTTTTAATATAAGTTTTTTTAAGGTCAATATCTTTTGTTTCATTTATATAATGTAGATTTTTATATATTATATAAATTTCATCTTTATCCCATATTGTTTTTAAATTTTCTATAATAGGTGATTCTTCTTTATTTTTATTTTTATATTTTTCTATATTTTCTTTTTTATCTAATAAATCATTAATCATTGTTATATAATGAGTTATTGAATGATATATTATTGTATTTGGATCATAAACACTTTTTAAAGATTCTAAACCTATTACTAATTTTTCAAAGAAATATTTATTCATTTTTGAATCTATTGTATCATACCATTCAAATGCTTTTAAAATTGGTGCGTATAAATTATGAATATCTTCACGATTATCTCCATATATACTTCTCCATATTCCTTGATAAAATGTAGGATCATTATATTGAATGGAATTATTTTGTATGGATATTTTTGATCCTTTTGGTTTATAACTTAATAATATTATACGCAATACACAAGAAAATGGTTCTAATATTAAATTTTTATTCATATTATTATTATAATTAAATGATAATATACTTAATACATTTATTTTAGGTATAAAAGTTTCCATATATATAAATTTTTATATTTTAATTTATAAAAAATAATTACGCACATAATGTTAATTTATTATTATTTCCTAACAATGATATAATTTCATCTCTATTCTGGTAAAATAAATCATAATTAGATAGATATACTTTAAAATTTATTTTTAATAATATTTCATCAATGGTATCATTAATATAATTAGATTCATTTATTATGATTTCTGCTGCTCTTCTATTAACTGACCATGCATGATTACATTTCGGCTGATATCCTATACTGAAATATTCATTATATTTCTTAACTTTGTCACATTGTTCAAAACAATAACCTATATATAATAAATCACAATCATTTGGAATATTACCTAATATATTATTAAATTTATATAATAAATTAATTTTTGAATATGATGTAGTGATATCATCTTCAAATAATATACATCTTTCTTTATCAGTTTTTAGAAATTCTTTCATAGATTTTACATGACTTAAATAACAACCAATTCTTGATTCAGGATTACTGTATCTTAACATATTTTTAGATAATTTATTATCTTTAATCATTTGTTCAATATTAATATCATCTTTGTAAACGGCCGGAACATAATTAATTTTTAAACCATAATCATTAAAGAAATTTTTTATATATTTTTCTCTTTGTGGAATAAAAATACAATACATTGGGATATTTTTGTTATGAATACTTTTTAATAAAGTTTGTATTATAAAATAATAAATAATATATAAAATAACAAACATTATTGAAGTTATTCCTAATATTAATTTTGTATCCATTATATATATATATATATATTAATGAAATATATAATATTATTTTCTATTTTACTAATATTATTATTTATTTTATTAAATTTTTATTATTAATCATAATATCTTTTATACATCTTGATACCATAGGTGGTCGATTATCTCCAATAAGTTCATCCCAATCTGGATGTGTGTCGGTTAATTCTACATTAAAAGAACATGTCCAACTATTATCTTTGTAATATGGAACACCTACTATATTTATTTTTAATTGATCTACAATAAATTTAATGTAATCATCATCTATTCTAAAACAAGATTCAGGCATTTTATAATCTAATATTGGTTTAATTATACTTTTTTTTACCATGAATCCTTTGAAACCCTCAACAGTTGCATAACAAAATGAATATAATTTAGTATCATCTTTAATATACTCTCTGTAAAGATTTGTGACAAAATCTTTTTTATAATGTATATCATCATCACATATTAATAATGGTGAATTATCTGGTATATTATTATTAAGCAACGCACCAAATAATTTTGTAATTGGTCCATAATCTTTATCTAATCTATTAATTATTAATTTATTTTTTTTAAAATTTTTAATATTATTTGGGATAACATATTCTTCACCTGTTTTTTTAAATTTATATGGTATATTTAATATAACTTTATAATTACCATTTAAATTTAATGTATTTTTTAAATTATCATAAAACCACGGATTTATTAATCTTTCAGGTATAGTTGTCATTGTAAGATATATATTCGGTTTACTGAAATATGATATAATTAAAAAAATAATAGTAATAAAAATAAATAATCCAATTAATATAATATATTTCATATATTATATCACTTAAAAAAAATAATATAATTATTTACCATTTTTTTCCAAAATCATCAAATCTAGATTTTATAATAGGATTTTCTTTATCATATACATAACAGCAAGTATTATATTTATCTAAATTACCACATTTATTTCTAACTAGTTTGTCTTTATTTATTTTATAAATTTCTTTTGATTTATTAGTTAACTTTCTAAAATTTGATATATCAGTATCTAGGACTTCAATATCAATATTTTCTGTATTTGGAGAACATAATTCATAAAATAAGTAAATATCTATATCATTTTTTAAATTTTTATTTAATCCTATTTTAACATCACCACAATAATCATTTATTTTATTATAAAAATCACGAGTAAAAGAGTGATATTCATAATCATCACCTATATTTAACATATATTCAATTAAATCTAAAAATATAGGATTTTTTGGAGGAGATGATATAATACTTTGAAATAATGTTATATTATTACGAAAATCATATACCGTATATAACATATTATCATCTGTAAATATTTTATTTAATGGTTTAATTAATTCTGTTTTTATATCTAAATAAACTCCACCATAATGATATAAAACACAATATCTCCATAAATCTGCTTTATGTGCTCCTTGTAATTTATTAAATTTATTAATATATCTATCACTATCTTTATAATGATCCTTAAAGAATTGTATGATTTCTTTATCATCATAAATTTGAACATTGTATCCTTTTGCATACTTTCTTAAATTATCATAAACTTTTTGAGGTATATCCTTTTTGGTTTTATTGGGGTAAAAATAACACATAAATAAATTTCTTTTTTTACTAAAATATGATATAATTAAAAAAATAATAGTAACAAAAATAAATAATCCAATTAATACAATATAATTCATATATTATATCACTTAAAAAAATATAATTAATATTTATATGAAAAAATTTAATTTAAAATCATTAGAAAAAACTTTTGATAAAATAAATAATATATCAAATGATATTAATAATAAAGAAAATAATATTATAAAATCAGGATATAAAAAATATAATAATAAATCAATTGAAACAATATTATATATATTATTCAGTTGTTTTGAACAAGATTACTTAAATTCTGCCGGTGAATATTATGAAAGAATTAACTTTTTTTCAGATGCTTATTTATTAGGTTCTGAGTGGTATATTGGTCCAGAATATACAAGAGATTATCATTATTCACAATTAGATTTAGATACTCAATATAAATTTGTTGGATTTATATATTTTTTATCAAGTATTTATCTTTGATAAATATTGGATGGCAAATTTATCAAAGATAAATATTGTGCTTTTCACAAGTTTCTTTGATTGAATTTTTAAATCTAGTAACCATAGGATCATATGTCTCAAATGATTCATATCCTTTAACACATTCTCTAATTTTTGAACAAATATCACAATTACAATTATTTATTTTTAATTTTCGTTTTTCTTTTGGTATTTCATAATATAATTCTTCTGATTCTTCATTCGAATCTTCTGATTCTTCATCAGAACTTTCATCATTTAAAATATCATCTGCTTTATTTAATGAATCATTCATATCTTCATCTGTCATTGGAACCATTAAACGGTAAATTAATCCACAAATAACATGATCACCTGTTAATTCATTTTCATTAGAATGTTCACACATAATTTTTGAAATTTTCATCGCTGAATTCATTTGTGCAACATATACTTTAATAATATTTTGAATTGCTTGATCATAATTTTGTTCAACTAATTCCATAGATTAATAAATATATTAATATAAATTATTCAAATTTAATACTTATGAAATAAAAAATATAAGCTATAATTGATCCTAATATTATACCGAATATTAATTGACTTAAAGAATGTTCTTTTAAATAATATTTCATTAATAATGATATTAATCCTATTAATATAATTATAAAGTTTGATTTATTTGATAATTTATTAGTTAATATTAAATAAAAAACTATAAAACTTAGAATTGTTGCTCTACTTGAAGGCATACCATATGTTTTTGTTTTTATTGGTCTTGATTGTTTTATAAATTTTTTTAATATTTTTGATATAATTTGTGAAAATAATATTCCTCCTAAAAGTAATATAATTTTATTTTCTTTCATTTTATTATATAATATAATATATATAATATGTCAAAATTATTATACACTTTAAATAGAAAATCTGATGGAAATTGGGGATTAGGTTTTAATAATAGTGATTTAAGAATACAAGAAACCGAAACAAATAAAATACCAATAGGATTAAAACATGGTGATAAAATTACTCATATTAATAATATATCTGTCCGTAATAAACAAAATATAATAAATATGATTACTGAATTAAATGAAGCAAATATAAATTCATTAAAATTAATGATATTAAGAAATAAACCGAAAAAATCTAATAAAGAAATATTATCTAAACATCGCGGATATTGGCCTAGTAGAAGTCCAAGAATGAAAAGAGCATATCCGCGCGAGAATAGAATTCAAGAAGTAGATGAAAGCGGATTCTCAAGTATTAAAAGTAAATCGAGTTCATCTAATTCACAACCCAGATCCAGTTCCAGATCTAAAACCAGATCTAGAACCAGATCTAGATCCAGATCTAATTCAGATCAACAAATGCCTTTTATGACACATCATTTCTTAGATTTCGGAGCAAAAAAGAAACCTAAAAAAACTATCAAAAAGAAGTCTAAAAAGAAGTCTAAAAAGAAATCAAAAACTAAATCTAGTATTACATTTATTTAATTTTATGTTTTATAGTATCTTCAACATATTTTGCATATTTTAATAAAAAATCTTTATTTACTTTTTTTTTAATATGAGTTGTTATTTGTTTACTAGATACATTAGGATTTAAAACTCTATAATGTAAATACATAGTTGACCAAGTAACACATAATCCACTGTAAGCATCATATTTTGCTTGAAATCCATATGATGGTAAATAATCTTTTGGAGAGATATATTTATAGTCAGGAAAGAATTTATGAAAATATTTTTTTAATAATTTATCAGAAATATTATACGCACCAACTAAATGATCCATAGTAGTTTCTTCTGATCTTTTACCATGTGGTTCAAATAATTCAACAGTTTTATTTTTAGTATCTATGACTAACATATTAGCGTGTGTTCCTGGTTTATTCTCAACTATTAATTGAACAGATACAGCTATTAATCTTTTATCACATTTTTTGATCATTTCATTAAATAAATTTACAGAAACTTCCGGATCAACTGGTTTAACATTTTTAATCATTAATTCGCTAGTTTTTAAATCATCTTTACTTAGAACTACTTTTAAAAATGATCTCATCCATTTTCTACCAACGTCAGGGATACATAAAACTTCTTTTATATTTTTATCTTTTTTCATTAAAATATCGAAGAAATTAAATATATTATCATATTTTTGATAATGATAATGTATTTCACCAAGTGTTGCCATAGAACCCATTGAACTTTTTTTAGAAATGGGGACATCTTTTATTTTCATATATATATATTATAAATTATATTTATTTTATTTTTTTCTAAGGTATATTATAAAAGATTATGGCCGCAACTTTTCAAGACCCATGTGAAAAATATATGGCAGTTTGGAATACAAGGGACGGTTATGGGGCTGGTATGCCAGACAAGTATCTCGAAAATAATAGTTGGTTTCTTGCAAATTGTATTGTAGATAAATTAAATAGTTCTGGTGTTGTGAATGATTATTCTGCAAGTTATTTAAAGGCATTTAACGCCTCTGCCACTGGGGCAAAATGTGATTTTGGGATGGGGGACGAGGACATAAGAATCAATAAACTAATAAGTTTTTCTGGCGAAACAACCGAATTTCCAACTGGTAGTGAACTAAATGCTTACAATGAGGGCTCCGGTAAGCAAAAAGTTACAGCTGGCGCCCCGATCCCAAAAAATTTTGAATTTCAAACTAATTACGATAATAAAGCTTGGAAGAAGATTAGTGTTAGTAAATTAAGAAATGTAATTGAAGGAACAGAAACCCTTATTGATACTGCCCAGAAGAAGGGTTTGTCCGAGCGATTGAAAAATTCTCATGGAGGTGAAGGATTGGATGGCAGCAAAATAACCGGTCAATGTTGCTCACAAGAACTCGGCACCCATCCTGATTCCAAAAATATACCAAATCCAAAACCAGGTTCAACAGTAGATTCTTGGTCATTACCTAGGAAACCGGGTGATGATTATAGTTGTCCAGATCCTATGAATATGTCTGATAAAAATCATCCTCACATATGTTATATTTGTGGATTGCCTATGAATTGCTGTAAAAAGCAGATTTTCCCACCGGGTTGGACCGGCACGCCGCAGCCACCCGCGAAGCCTAGTTGTGGTGAAGAAGCCGGTATGGATAATTCATGTGAACATGTAGTACCAGTTGTATCATTAACTCAACTTAGTCAATTATCAAATCTTAAACAAGAATATATAGATTCTATATTTACCAAACCGACGACGGCACAGCTCGCGGCGAATACGGATGTTCCGGGATCACGTGCCTTGAAAAATTACAACCGTTGGAGAGCTCTTTGTTTTAATGGTATAAATACACCTTACCCAGGTAGTAGAATACCCTATAATAGTGCAACTGATAAGGATATTGGTATATGGGGTTTAGATGAAAATTGTGGTATTATAAATGCCTGTAACGTTAGTGTTGGAAATAACAATATTAATTCTTCTTATATTAGTAGCACTGGTGGAATAAATTGTAGTGATACTAAATATTCTAATTATCAATCATCTAAATATTCTGAAACAGAAGGTGGTGGACCCATGGGAATTTTATATAAATGGTGTCATTCATCATGTAATGAGATAAAAAAGAATTATCCTTTTGTAAATATAGTATATACGGATGATGGACCCATAATACATTCAATTAATTACTCTAATATTACAAAAGTCTTACAGATGTTAATTTATGGTGGTACACAGCAACGGACTGGAAAAGGAGCCGGATGTGATTACCCCACTGATCCCCTTGTCATACCTGTTCCTTCTTGTCCCATCGTAGAGATAATAATAACTGTTGATAATCCAGCCAAACGATTATATGATTATGTTATAGAAAAAATCAATGATGCTACCTGGCCCGTGCCTACATTCTCTCCCGTTACCCCCCCCGCCTCTCTGCAAGAACTCGAAGAGCTTAGCATGCAAGCTGGTCTTAAAGTGACAAACTCACAGTGGATGGTGGCGAAGGCAACCGAAAGATTTCAAGCACTATTTACCCTGGTGGGGAAGCCTATATTAGTACAAGCAGCTCGTTATGCCAAGTATTTGTCAGAACCCTCAGCCTCGTTAGTGGCGGTGGCGGTGGGGGCGGCGGGGGCAATTATTCCCGCCCCCGCTTTGCCAGAAGGAGATGTAGACGATGCTCTAATTCGGTGGGCTGCTACCGTTCCCCCCCAAATCCCTGGATCTTCTGCTTCGTGGACGAATGATGGAACCCCTAATCCTCCCAGGTATACTAGATGGATAGAGTTGGTAGATAATGGTGTATTCGATAATAATATAGATTTAATGAAAGCTTATTTATGTTCTAATAATGGTATATCTGGAACAGATCCAACTGATAATAAATTAAAGATATATTATGCAAGATTCATAAATGAGTGTAACCATGGAGCAAAACTTCGTGAGTCTAGTAATCCTGTTATGTCAAAACATGTATCAGATTTTTTTCTATTTTCGCTTATGGAATCTCCTAAAAATCTACCTGATTCCAAGGCTATGTCATGGCAAGATAATGTTAGATTTAGATGGAAAAATGTAAACACCGCCGCCAAAGAAAATCATGCGGCGGGCTTTGGCGGTATAAAAGGAAAAGTAAATGAAAAAAGATTTACTTATCCTTATGTTGATCCTTGTCGACAAATTTCCGCGCATGTTTCTAATAGTCAGAGAGAGGCGGGGCTGAGAGTGAACGATTCGTCCACCGACAATCTGGCAGCGCGCAATGTAAGGGTGCATAATGCTCCAAATCAGGTCTCGCAAGGTGGGATAATGATGGCGTTCTCCGAAGCGGTGGGCGCGCAGGTCCGGGCACCACGATACCCGGCGGGTGGAATTGGTGAAATGAACTCCACTGAGAATGAGCTTTATAAAGATCTAAGTAATATAGAAAAAGGACGTTCTGATATGAAATCTTGGGCGTGGTTAGATTTTTATAAAAAACATGTTTTACAAGGCAGACCGTGTCCTTCTAGTTTACCACAATCTTCTATCTGTAGGGCAGCGGCCGGTCCGGACTGTAATGGAATAACTGATTATCATAATGAAGAACCCGGTTTAAATTATACATGTTGTGACAGATGGAAGGCAACATATGATGCAATAGAACAAGTTAGAGATATTGATCAGCCGCTGAAACCATTAGCAGAAGCATGGATTAAAAATAGATTAGAATATATAGTTCATTATATAATATTACCACTAGCTACAAGATTAAAAGCTTTTCAAAATATAGGTGAGCTTTATGAAAATGGTAGTCTGATGCACGACGCCCCCAATGAATTATGTTGTAATAGTGTACATATTACTGGTTGGAATAATGAAATAAAATACACACCAGCTCTTTCTAGGAATTTTATACCCAATATACCAGATGAAAATTTATTAAAATTTGGTAATGCAATATCGCATCAACTAATGGCTTTTATATTTTTAAAATCTCCTTTTATTACAATGTCCAATACTGTTGCCAAAAAATGGCAACTTAAATATTCAGCATTGACAAGCATTCAATTAATGGCTAAAACATTAATAAATAGTATACCAGACAATATATTTATTAAAAGATTAATCCAATATGGTGGTGGTCCCACCCTGGAATTCCAAAAGAGAATAGAACATAGAAGAAATACCCCGCCGGGGATACAAGCAAGAAAGAGGTCGAAGACGGGAGAGGAGCCGGCGGCTGGCAAAAGGTTGAAAACCGTTAAAGGGAAAACCCTTCTGGCGGAGAGCCCCGACGACCGCGACCACAGAAAGACGGAGGAAAAGTTGAAGGATCGGCTGGATAAGAAGAAAGCAGAGTTGGAGGATAGGCGGGTGGAAGAGGTGCTCCTTCCTTCGCCGCCTCCGCCTCCTATGCTTCCTCCGCCTGTCTCGCCGCCTCCGCCTCCTATGCTTCCTCCGCCTGTCTCGCCTGTCTCGCCTC
>Ga0209533_1002051_pt1 | contig 18598 bp, 14 predicted proteins | sample COG_04_FD_184748 | JGI IMG/M metagenome (GOLD analysis project Ga0209533, IMG submission 184748) | Pelagic Microbial community sample from North Sea - COGITO 998_met_04 (SPAdes) (version 2) | ecosystem: Environmental > Aquatic > Marine > Neritic zone/Coastal water | place: Helgoland, sampling...
TTTTTATAGGCGATGAAAATCATGGCGTTTCAGCTTCTATTTTAGAACAATGTGACACTGTGGTACATATTGAGATGTATGGTCAAAACAGCAGTATGAATGTAGTTCAAGCCACAAGTATTGCATTGTATGAGTTTACCAAAAAATTGTCAACAAATAGCGGATTTAAGTAAACAAAATTCTTCTCAATAGCGCTGTGCAAGAGTTTATAAACAAGCATATAAACTCCAATATACAAGAATTAGTTCTAAGAGGAAGTCCTTTTGAGGGGCTTTATCACTGAGTTGGATCAGTCTCATGGAATGGGGTAAAATCCTTGTATGAGACCATCTGGGCGTTTTCTATTTAATTTTTCCAAATCCTCCCCAAAATAGTTCGACTTCACTCCCTTTGGCTCCAAAATTATTTTTAGAAATAAATTGTTATTTGTAGTAATATTTGTTTGATTAAATTTATTCTTAAAATATTCTAAGCGCATTAATATATTTTTTTCAGTAAATTACAAAAAATTTCACGAAAAATGATTTTTTTTACATTGGTTCACCAAATTTAAAATAATTTATTATTACATTCAAAAAAGTAAGGGAAGAGGTTATAAAATTAGTTACACGTATACTAAGTTAAAGAAAAAAGCAGAAGAAGAACAAAATAAAAACCAACCAAATCCTGCTGACAGTTATTGAAAAATAAGTAATCTCAGCCACCCACTTAACGTTGGCAATAATTTTAATTACCCATGAAAAAAAGAAAAGTAGATATTAAAATAGACAATCAGCCCCTAGCATTAGACAGGATTCTAAAGGGGGGTGTTTATATAATTCCCAAATATCAAAGAAATTACAGATGGACTGAAGACAACTGGGAAGAATTGATTCAATCCGTTGAAAATGGGCATGAAAACTTCTTTGGAACTTTGTTTCTTATGAATATTAAAAATCGTAAGTATTCCAAGTATGAGGTTATCGATGGTCAGCAAAGACTCACTACTATTAATATTTTAATCAAATCTTTAGAATTAATTATTGAAGATGGGATGTCTAAAGGGTTACTCAAAAAAAGCAATCGACTTGAGGATTGTGTAGAGGGTCTTTATTTATGCAGATACGAAACGAGAAATGCCAAACCTATACCCAGATTAACATTACAAGAACTTGAAAATGCTCAACAGGAATTTAAAGAAATAATGTCTATGGAATCAATCCCTGATTCCATAAAATCATTGGAACTAAAGAAAAATGAAATAGAAAGTCAAATAAAGCAACTATCAATAGAAGTAAAATTAACAACAACAAACTTAAAAGAGAAAAAAGATAAAAGGAAAACTTTACCCAAAAAAAGTAATAGCATTGACAGTATTGAGAAAGAAATAAGCAATCTGCAAAGCAAAATTAACAGCTTTAAGATAGAAGTTAAGGATTTAAGAGATTTAAAACGTAGATTAATTCAAAGTGTAAAATCAAACAAAACTTTGATTAAAGCTAAATCTATCACGCAAAAAAACATCTATGGCGCCTTTGAATATTTTGTAAAGAACTTGAAAAGCAAAAACGAAAAAGATTTACTACAGTTTTACAATAATCTTCTCGACAAGCAATTCTTAATCAGAATGGAAACAGAAGACCAAAACTCTGTATATGAGTACTTTAAGTCTTTAAACGCAACAGGGGTACAATTAGCTATTTCTGATATTTTAAAAAACAACTTGTTCCAATATCTTGGAAAATCAAAACAAAATAATGAAAAGGTAATTGCAAGTTTTGAAACAATAATTGAGAGTCTTGGTAAAAATAGTTTGAACCTAGACGATTTTTTATTGAACTCAATAAACTCAAGGGCAAACTCGCTTGAAATTGCAACATCTTTAGGGATTAAGGAAAAGCCGATTAATAAAGACAACCTACTTAGAGCTTTCGATTTAATTTTATCGGATTACCACAAACAAACAAAGGAAGGTTCTAAAAAGCTTGTAAGTGAATTGGTTATTGATGCAAATCACTACATAAAAATAGCGGCGCCAGGCAAAAATAACAACCTCAAATTAACAGATGAAGTTTTTTACTTTTACAATATATTACGCCATATTGTTCCATCAAAGCCCCTATCTTTTCTTCTAGCATCTAGCAAAAAATATAATACTGAAAAGCATCTTGAAATAACTAAGCTCGCTACCTATGTCGCTGTAAGACATGCTATTATGCCGAGTAGAGATATGAAAACGCTTGAAGGTATATTTTTTAAAGCAAGAAAAGCTCTTCATTCTGGCACATTTGGTTCTATCATTGATTCTTTTAAAGAGGCTACAGCATATGACCTGAAAAAATCTGAAATTAATAAAGATCATTTTGCAACATGGAATTGGTCAAATAGCCAAGCGTTAGCAATTAATTGTTTGGTTTACAGAAGTGAAATCATCAAAGCCCCTAAAAACACGAACTATTACAGTGAATTGTCCGCTGAACACATTATGCCCCAAAATCTAAACAAGGAAACGAAAAAATATTGGCATCTCCCAAAAATTCTAAATATTAACACTAAGGCGAAATCTAACAAAGAAATTTACTCTGAATTCGTTTTCCAAATAGGTAATTATATAATTCTATGGGGTGGTGATAATTCTAGACTTGGTAACAAACCATTCACATCGAAAAGAAATACATACAAAAATTATCCTTACAAACACATTAAAGGAATTGCAAAAAAATCAGATTGGACTCAAAAAGATATTGTTACTCGTTCAAATCAGATATATAAATTATTTGAATTACTGAGAAAATGAAAAATTGCTAACAAAACCTAAACTGCATCCCGATAGCAATCGGGACGTAGTTTAGTCTAGACGTTGTTTCATTAAGAAAAAAAATGAGTGAGATAAAAGAAATAACTAAAGCTTTCCTATCTTAAGATAATAATTTACGCCTGGCCAATGACAAAGCAGATGATTTATCTATTAAAAAATTAACCAATAGTAATCCTAACATGAAAGCAAAGTTTGATAGAGTGAACAATATAACCCCTGAACAACTATGACTTTACACCAATTAGCTAAAAGTATTGTTGCTTCCTTGTGGCACAACTCGATTGAAGAATTAAGGTTTGATGGTATTGATAAAAATTATAGAATCAAACCAGCCAGCCTCTCTGAATTTTTAAGTGATGTAGTATTTAGAGAACGTATCAATTTCTATCCCGGAAAACCAGGTGGTGATTGTGCAAAAACAGCAGTTTTTATGAGCATAACCAAAACTCCTCCTAGAGCAGAATGGCTCAAAATAAAAGACAAGATAAATCTTGAAAAAATGATTCCTAAAGTTATTCAGCATATGCAGGGTGGTTGTATTGATAAAACCAAAAAAATGCTTTTGATTACAGATAACATGAATACAGACCTTATAAACCCCTGGCGTGGAAATCTAAAAAATATACAGTCTAGAGATGGTAAAGAGGTGGTGATACTTTTTGTGGACCCAGAGGGTGAATTACATGATATGGGCATGGCCTGTGGCTTGTCTCCTTTTTAAACATAAATATTGTAACTCAATATCTCTTCTTGAATTCTTTTGTCCAAATACTCATTTTTGCCCTGTAGTCTTTCTGCTATTTTGATGGCTTGCAAATGGTATTTTTTAATTTTCGCATTGTCCCATTTTTTAGGTGGTCTCTGTAAATTTGTGATACGGTCACAAAGTTTTACGATAGCCACTTCCCTACTCAAATCTAAAATACGATTCAAGCTGTCGTCCATTTGGTCTTTTTTATCAAGCGTGCTGTCTTTAGTCAAGGCGAGAACACCCATTGCGACTACATTGCCAAAATCGTCCTCAAGTGACTTAAAACTTAGCGCTGTGTCTTCCAAGACATCATGAAGTAAAGCTAGCTGTATTGCGATTTCAAGATTAAAATCCGGTTTTTGTTTGTGCGCCATAAAAACCTCCATGGCAACATTTGATAAATGAACAATATAAGGGAGGCCACTGGGCATTTTTTGTTTACCGTGCTTCTCAGCCGCAAAGTTAATGGTTTTTTGGTAAATGGTTTGAATGTTAGTATCCTTCATATTACAAAGATATACAACGTCTAGTTAAAACGATTCATCTCAATCAAATCCTCCCCGAAATAGTTCGACTTCACTCCCTTCTGCTCCACTTTTTATTCCCAAGAATAATTTTTTATCCTTGGGAATAATTTTTTCTAAAAACAGCTAAATCTTGCCCAAAAAAGTTCGACTTCACTCCCTTCTCCTCCAAATATTATTTTTAAAATAATTTATTATTCCCGGAAATAAATTGTAACCGCACTTGGAACTGAACTGACATCTACTCCCTTTCTAAATTTTTAAATTTTTTAACTTTAAATTGAAAGGCAGTGAAGCAATAGTGAAACAATCTTTACTCAGATAACTATTATTTATAAAGCGTTAATTTTTTGTCTTTCATATTCCAGATGACATTGCTAAATTTTAATAAAAAACCAGTTCCAAGCAAAGAGCTTGGTGTATCATAAACTGTAGCCACTACGTTTTTTACAATGTAATCCCCTATTTTAACCTCCTCCAAAATTACAAGGTCTCCGTAAGCCTCTCCTCCAATTCCGAAAGATTTAACTTTTTTATTTAAGTCTTTATAGTTGACTCCGTTAGCAATAAGTCTTTCAAACATTATATTACCAATTGTAAAACCCATTGCGCCGCTGTCCAAAAGCCATTCACCTTTTACACCATTAATTTCTAACTCGACGTCATACGCTAGGCGAGAATCAACAACAGTTCCTCTTTGTAATAAACCAACTTCTACAAACTCCGTATCTCCGACTACATCTTCCGCATTGTAAGTGTTTATGTCATTTCGGTTCACAACCGTTGAAATGCCTTTCACATATTCACTAATAATTTTAATGCCAGAATTCGTAAATAGGACGGTTTCAGTACCTTGATATAGTTTGTCTGAAAAAAAATCGCCTTCTTTTATTATGATCTGATTATTAACCTCTCTTTTTTCAATTCCTACGCCTTGAAAATTGTTTCCGTTAAACTCACCATTATAGGTCCATAAATCACCATTAATATTAGAAGTAAACACTCCTTTTATCAATTGACCATTTTCATAAACACCTTCATACTCTTCACCATTTGTAAATACGGTTTTTCCCTCACCATTTAATTGATCATTTTTCCAAATACCCTCTTCATAAGTTATATGGTAGTTAATATACTCTAAGCGACCCTGACCGTCACGCTGACCTCTGTCATTTACAGTTCCACAATAAGACGATTCAACTTCTGTTCCATTGGTAAATGAAATAGTTTTTAAAATTGGTTGGTCACATTGCGCTTGGACTAGGGAAAGTGAAAAGCATATGCTGAAAAAAAAACAAAGTATAATGTTATTCATAATATCTAATTGGTTAAAAAGCAAATTTATGTAAAATTAATTATATACCTTAAAAAAAATTATTACCTTAGTTTAAAACCAATTAAATATGATTTCATCAAACTCAAAAATGTTTTTTGTTTGTTTTCTAATTTTATCAACTTCAGTTAGGGCGCAATACTACACTGGACAAAAAGTTTTCGTTAACAAATTTCCAACAGAAATCTCAGATAATAAGCAAGACACCTACATTCAAATAAATAATTCTGATGGTGACATCATAGTTGCTGTTGAACAATTTAGTTCTGGAAGGGTTATTCGGCATGCTTATATAAAATCAAATGACAGCTATAAATTTAAGAATATTCCAGTAGGGTCTTTCATTTGTAAATATATGTGGACCGATCGATACGGAAATAAGCATTTTAATAAAGATAATGAATCCATGCAATTTAAAGCAAATGAGGTGGGTGGATATGTTATTACAATGGAAAAATCTGTTGGTGGTAACTTAACTCAATCAGGGATTTCTGAAGCAGATTTTTTCAATTAAAAAATACAAACACTAATTTAATAACAATAGTAATATGGAAGGTTTTAATCAATGTTCAAAGGGTCATTTTTATAAAGAGGATAAAACGAGTTGTCCTTACTGTCCTGAAAATAATTCATCAGGAGATATAAAAACAGAGTTTTTGTCCAAAACAGAATCAACATCTGAAGACCAATCGCTAAAAACTCAAGTTTTTGGTGGTCAAGGTTCATCAGAATCAACAAACACAAAAGTATCAACTTCAAACGAGCCTTTTGATGCGACAAAAACTATGATTGTTGGCGCCCAACAAAGTTCGTCTAGTGACATCTCTAGTCCACAAGCTAGAAGACGATTAAGGGGCTGGTTAGTTAGCTTTGATATTGAAGATTTTGGAGTTGATTTCAAAATACTTGAGGGTAGAAATATGATCGGGTCAAAATCTTCTGTTGAAATTACCATTCAAGATCCTCAAGTTTCTTCTGTACACGCACTCATTTTATGTAGAAAAGATAGGTTTTTACTTTCTGATGAAATGTCCTCAAACGGAACGACCATAAATGGAGAAGATTTATCTCCAAGAGATCCTTCTGAGTTGAATGACGGAGATGAAATTAAAATAGGAAATACAACTTTGCTTTTCAAAAAAGCTTTTAAATAATTACTGCTTTGAAAAACTCTATTTTATACTTCTGGATAATATTTTTAAGCTTTTTAAATTTAGAAGCTCAGGTTAAAGTAACCAGTGAAGTTGAATTAAAAAATTATCCTTCAATAAGTTTTGATATTTTTAATAGAAATCCAAATTTTAAGACGAAAAATAATTATGATTTTTTAAAAATTCATGGCTCAAACGAAGTCCTCATAGACTCTGTTTTGATGAAGCAAGTAAATGATACTGTTAACTATTCAAAAAAAAATAAATGTGTTTTAATCTTAGTGGAGTCCATCAATAACGATGAGAGAATAGAACAGGTTAATACTTTTTTTAGAGCGCTAGAAAATTCTATAGATGATTTTGTGAATACTGGAGATAAAATTCAACTCGCTACATTTCATCTAAAACAAGACAATACACGAGTACTTGTTCCCTTACATACTAATTTTACAGATGACATTGAGGTCCTTAAAAATGCTATTCGTAATTATGATGCCTCGACAAACAGAGAAACAAAACCAGTTTCTGAAATACCAGGTGCAATTTTAGAAGGAATCGATTTGTTAATTGAAGTACCGGAAAAAATTAATAAATCAATTTTACTGTTATCTGAAGAGCTAACCAACAGATACTCAACAGAAAAAACGTTTGTAAATGTTATAAAAAGAGCCAAAGAAAAGAACATTGTAATTAATACTATTAAGTACAATCGATCTGATTATCGACAACATTCACATCCAATTTTAGCGGCTGAAACTTATGGAGAGTCCAAAGTACTTGAGTTAAGTCGGGGTAATTTAAAAAAAACCAATCGAAAAAAACAATATCAAGCAGAAACTCAAATAAACTCAATCTTAAATAACGTTGTTAAACGTTCTAAGGGAACGCTTGCTAAAGCAACACTATTTCTTGACAATGTTTATGGAGATGGTAGCGAACAACAAATTCTAGTAAAAGAAATAAATTCTCCTCATAGTAATAAATTTATTTACAATGCTCCTGGAAATTGGTATTTTGGGCAGTTTGAAAAAAATCTATTTCCAACAATTTTAATAACTGCGCTACTAATAATTTTAATGATTCTGGTTTTTAGAAAAATTAAAACAAAACAACAAGCTAATAGATTAAAATCCTTGAAAGAAGCGGCAGAACAGAAGAAAAATAATTTAAAACAGCAAGCTGAAATTTTAAGTCAGAAAAAAGAAATTGAGTCTATCAAAAAACTTGAACAACAGCGTAAAGATGATTTAAATGCTGCGCAATTGCTAGAAGCTAAAAACAGTAAGGAAGCAAAATTAGTTCAAGAAATGAAAGCTTTAGGGAATTTTCCAATTTTAAAATTTTCGGATTCTAAAAACAGTGATTCATTTGAAATTAATAAACCCATCATGAGTTTTGGTAGAGATAAAAAATCTAATGATGTTCATATTTCAAATTTGAATATGTCTAGGACACACTTCAGTATTACATTTAAAGCATCCAACTATATGATTATTGACAATAACAGTACTAATGGGATGATTATCAATGGATATAAACTTAAAAGCAGCCCTCTAAAGCATGGAGATATTATTGAAATTGCAGACGCTACATTTACATTTTACCTATAAAATTAAGAGATGAAATTAAATTATTTTTCAAAGACAGTCGTAGGCCTAGTTCGCAAAGCTAATGAAGATTGTATTGGTCATATTACGACACCAAATAAATCCAATCTCAACCTTCGTATTGTATGTGATGGAATGGGAGGTCATATTGGGGGTGCAAAAGCCTCAAATATTGCGGTCAACTCCATAATTGAGTATTTTTCTAATACGCCTAACCCAGTTCCTCAAGTGGCCCTAAGCGAAGCTATTAGTTTTGCTAATTTGCAAATCTTTGGTTTTGCACAAGCGAAGCCAGAATTTAAAGGGATGGGGACAACCTGTACTGTATTATTAGAGAGTGAAGGATTAATTTACATTGCCCATGTAGGTGATAGTAGAATTTATATTCACACAGATAAAAAACTATACAGGATAACAAAAGACCATTCTTATGTTCAAGATTTAGTTGACAAAGGAGAAATTACTGATCTACAAATGGAAACTCACCCCAAAAAAAACCAACTGACACGGGCGCTTGGAATTGCGGAAGAAGTTGAAGTTGAAGTTGCTTCAAAGCCCATTTTAGCCAAATCTGGTGACTCCTTTTTATTGTGTTCTGATGGTTTAAACGGTCTTATAAACGACCGAATGATTAACTCTGTTATTAACACCAATAACACGCTTGAAACAAAATGTAATAATCTCATAACAATGGCGGAAGCCGCTGGAGGGCATGACAATATTTCTGTTGACCTGATTGAAGTCCATGAAAGTAAACACATCAACACTCAGTTTGTAAATAAAAACAATAAGGATTTAATCGATACAAAAACACAACAAATTATAATTGATCCCCAAAGTCAGAAAAAAAACCCGCTTGGCTTTTTAAGACATAAAGTGACTGCTCCATTAATTGTTGTATCGATATTATTTGTAACATATTTTGGATATCAGAAATTTCAGATTTCGGATGGGCATCAAGGAGATTCGGAACATGTTGGAACAAAAAAAGATACGGGGGACAGTTCAACTACAACAGGAACAGACACTATAAAAGTTGTTGTTGAAAAAGGATGGGGGACAAAGAGACTTAACACTGAATTTGAAACTAAAGTTAACGAAAAAGTAGGTGCTGACAACTATTGTAAGGATTGTCCTGTATTCTATAAAAAGGGAAGTAATAAACCAATTTCTATTCATGAATACCGAAATAATGTCAAAAATTTAGGTTTAGGAGATTTCTTAATGGTAACCATAACCGATGGCATAGTTGATATGCCCGAGATAAACAAGAATGGGAAAATAGAAGAAAAGGAACCTATCAATCAATTTTCTGAAGAAACTAAAAAAGAAAAAGAACGATTAGAAAAAGAACGATTAGAGAACGAGAAACGAAAAGCTGAAGAGGCGGAATTAGAAGTTGAAAAGTCCGAAGTTGACAGCTTAAAGAATAAAAATAATAAGACCAAAATTGGAATAAGCATTTCTGTTGGATCAGAAGACAAATCCGTAGATACTACTGAAACGGAAAAGAAGAAGAAGAAAAAGAAGAAATCAGAAAAAGTAAATAAAACGAAAGCTGATACGCTAAACGAAAAATAAAAAATTTATGTTTCCAGATTTAGGAACAAAATACATACACATAAAAGAAATTGGAAATGGTGGCACTGGAGTTGTTAACCTAGCTGTGGACACCCATACCGGATTTCAAGTTGCTGTAAAATCTTTGTTTAAGAGTCATTTTGAAAACAACCCAGCCATGCTGAAGCGTTTTAGAATTGAAGCAAATATTTATTTAATGTTATCGCACCCAAACATTGTAAAATTAAAGGATTTAATTTTAAAGGATGGAGCTCATTTGGTCATGGATTATGTGGAAGGTATGACTTTAGAAGAATACATTAGAACGGTTACAGGCCCGATCCCCTCTGAAGTGGCCATAGCAATCATAAAAGAAATTGCTGCAGCTATTGGATATGCACATCAAAAACAAATTCCAATTCCTGGCTATAATGGTGTATTACATTTGGATATCAAACCGAGTAATATTCTTATAAGTAATTCGGGGAAAATTAAGGTTATTGACTACGGAATTTCTCAAGGGAGTAAAGAGGACCGTATGGATCAGATCGTAGGCAGTCTAATGTATATGGCACCTGAGCAACTTCAGTTAGATTCAACTTTAGACCATCGAACAGATATATATGCTCTTGGAGTCCTATTGCATCAAATGCTAACGGGAACAACTCCCTATTCATCAAAAGACAGTAAAGATGAAATCATTCGAAAAATTCAAAATGAACCTTTAGAACGGTTGATCACTATTTATCCTCATGTAGACAACCGATTGCAAAAAATTATTGATACCGCTACATCTAAAAACTCCGACAAAAGATTTAAAAATTGTGAAGCATTTATTAATAGTCTAGAAGAAATAGACCATGCAACAAATTAAGATAGGTAAAGCACCAACAAATGATATTGTCATCAATGACAAAACAGTATCAAGAGAGCATTTAGTTGTATTTATTGATGACGATAAAAATGTATTTATCACAGATTTAGGGTCTACGAATGGCACCTATGTAAACGGAGTTCGAATCGAAGAATCTGTAAAACTAGAAACTTTAGATGTTTTGAGAGTCGGAAATTCGCTAGTCGAGTGGCCTCAATTTTTGATATCGAATAACAATCTTGACAAGGTTTATGAAACTTTAAAAGACCCCGATCCAATATTCAAAGAAAAGCCTGTTTTAAAATCTGAAGCAACAAATTTAAAACTAATTTATAAGTATTCTTTAATTTTTGTTATAATTATTGTTGTCGTTATTATCATTATGTCTTTCGCTGATCGAAACACTAATTACAACGATGAGGTTGTTATAGCTGAAAGGACAAATACCGAAATACCAATCAAGCGAAAACAACAAAAAAAACAACGCACATCCGTTACTTATGACTTCTCATGCCTATCTTCTAATGGAGATATTGGAAGTAATGATGCGATTTACAACTTTGGAGAAATAACAAGAGAGGTTCAAAGTTCGTTTTTTGATACTATTGATATTTCTGTTGATGATGAACAAGATGCGGGTCGTCAGATATTAGAGGCTTACAAAAAGGAATATCGATTTATTGAAAGTGGTGCAGAGTTTCAAAATTTAAAATCCATATCGAGAAACTTAGTAAGTCGTTTGGCCAAACCGAGAGGTTTTAATTATAAAATATATTTTATTGACGACCCAATGTTAAATGCTATGACTGCTGGAGGTTACATTTTTTTCTTTAAGGGAATGTATGATTTTTGCAATACAAATTCTGAAATAGCAGCGATCATTTCGCATGAAATAGCTCACAATGAGTTAGGTCACTTAACCTTAGATATGAAAAAACAAAAAGCAGCTAGTGAATGGGGGATTTTAGGAGAAATTGTTTTGGGAATTGAAAACGCAACCACTCAAAGCTTCAATCAAAAACAAGAAAGTGAAGCAGATTTATTTGGGATGGACTTGGTTTACCCTACAAGTTTTAGAAACTGTGATGCTATAACTTTATGGAAACGAATGAGTCAAAATGAAAATGAATTTGATATTCTTGATAACTTTTTTCGATCTCACCCCTACTCTAAAAACAGATCAAATTGTATCAGAAACCACTTAACTTCAAACTATAATAAAAACTGTAATTAATATGAAGTTATTGTTAAAGTATTTTTTAATTAGTTCCGTATTATTGGGCATTACAGCCTGTGCATCAATTAAGGATCCTAAATTAGTATCTTTAGATCATGTGGTTATGGAATCAAGTGGCGATTCTTATGCAGTTGTCACAGATCTAAAACTTTACAACCCAAATAGGTTTGTGTTAAGTTCAAAAGATGTGAAACTAGAGCTATTTATCGATAGTTTATTTATTGGGGAAATTCTATTATTGAACGAATTTTATATTAAAAAACGAGATACTTTAAACCTAAAAACAAAGCTTACACTTGCCCCTCGACTATTTGATCAAGCTGTCAGTTTAAATGACACACTCAACTTACGTGTAAAAGGATCTGCTAAAGTTCCGATTCTCCCTGTCAATTATAAGTTTAATGTTGAACATCAGTTAATGTTATCTGATTTAATAGAGCCTCTTTTAAAAAATAATTTAAAAGAATCTGATGTCAATTTTAAGTCCGTAAAAATCAAAAATATTAGACTTTCAACTGTTGACATTATATCAGCGTTAACGTTTAAAAATAATTTCAACTTTGACTATCGTATTAAAAAATTAGATATTGAAATTTTTGACTCAAACATATATACGAACTTAATTGGAAAATCAAGCTTAGCGAACCCCATACAAGTAGTCCGAAAAAGTGAAATTGATATTGAATCTGGCATCACATTAAACACAGCTAAACTAGGACGATCAATTTTAAAAAACCTGTTTAAAAAAACACATTCTTTATTTATTAGAGCGAATGCCGTAATCGTTTTTAATCAGATTCAAGTACCACTGACTATTTTAAAACAAGTAGATTATAATCCTATTAGCCAAGAAATTAATATAAAATAATGCGTACAGGTTTAAAGCTATGTCTATATCAAAACAATTCGTTATTTAAAAAAATAGCTTTTTCTAACGATCAAAAATATGTTGTAGTTATTGGTACAGGAAATCAAGCCTCCATAAAATTAAATAACAAATTAATTTCTAATAATCATGCCCAATTAGTTTACAACACTAAAAACCAACTTCATTTACAAGACCTTAACAGCACAAATGGGACCTTTTTGAATGGAACAAAAATAGCACCTTCAAAAACCTATTTAGTAAATCCTAAAGACACCATCCAATTGGCAGCTGCTGACGGTGTTTTAATTGTTGTTGAAGCCTTGACTAGTAAGCCAGTTAAGGAAGATAAAGTTAACATTTTAGATCATCTAAAAAACAAGTCTAAGGTTGTGATCGGAAGAACTGATGAATGCGACGTTGTTTTGAATAGCGGCTCTGTTAGCAGGCAGCATGCAGAAATCCGAAAGCGATCCGATGGGACCTATTCCATAAAAGATTTAAACTCAACAAATGGCACCTTTATAAATGGCCGTAAGATTAAGAGCTCACAAACAATCATAGATTCTGACAAAATATTTATTGGGAAACTACAATTATCTTTGGGAGGGGCTACAAAAGATTTATCTGAAGAACTCGCTATTTGTGTGAAAGGCATAGAAAAAGAGTTTATAAATAGTGGCAAGAAAATTAAAGTGTTGAGTAAAATGGATTTAGCGATCCCTTCCAAATCCTTGTTAGCTATCATGGGGCCTTCAGGATGTGGAAAAACAACTCTCATGAACACTCTTAATGGGGTCTCACCTGCCACAAATGGGAAAGTTTATTTATTTGGACAAGAATTAATTTCAAATTATGAATACTTAAAAACTCAAATAGGCTATGTGCCTCAAGATGACACAATACATCGTCAATTAACAGTAAAGCAATCTCTTTATTACACAGCAAAATTAAGATTAGACAATTTTACAGAACATGAGATTGACACTAAGATTGATGAAATCCTAGAACAATTAGGAGTCTTACACGTAAAAAATAATCTAATTTCAAAAATAAGCGGAGGACAACGCAAACGCGTCTGTATTGCGTTAGAACTATTATCTGAACCTTTAATTCTGTTTCTTGACGAACCAACATCTCCTCTCGACCCACAAACCATTGAGGATTTTTTAAATATCTTAAAAGACTTATCTAATAGAGGCACTACAGTGGTAATGGTCACTCATAAACCTGAAGACCTAGAGTACATGGATGAAGTTATATTTTTAGCTAAAGGAGGGTTTCCTGCATATTTTGGAGATTCCAAAAGCTACAAAAACTATTTTGGTGTAAAAACTGCAGTTTCTGTGTTCTCATTATTATCCGATCCCTGTTGGAAAGAAAAATATAAAAACCCAAGACCTGTTAGTAAAATACCCGAAACTGAAAACTCACAATCTAAATCACTAAATAAATCCTTTTTTGAACAGTACATATGGCTCAGTAAACGCTATTTTAAAATTAAGACCAACGACAAGGTTAATTCTATTGTAATGCTTCTACAAGCTCCTATTATTGCCATGCTTATTTGTCTTATTTTTGATAACATTACTCCTGCTGTACCATTTATCACTGCGTTGTCAGCTATTTGGTTTGGAACAAATAATGCTGCTAGAGAAATTGTAAGTGAACTTTCTATTTTTAAAAGAGAGCGCATGTTTAATATGGACATCACACCCTATGTATTGTCTAAAATATCTGTTTTAGCCTTTTTCTCTATCGTACAATCGGCCATTTTTATTGGAATTTTATATATAAATTACAGTTCAGGAAACGATATTCTAAAGTACAACACCCCTTTGATCGCCTTTGTTTGGATGTGTTTTCTTTCAATAGCAGCTACATTTTTAGGGCTTTTATTATCTGCCAGTCTAGCCACAGCCGAAAAGGTAATGACCATTGTTCCTATCGTGCTTATTCCGCAGATAATGCTAGCAGGATTGGTCGCAAAAATAAGTACTCTTCCAGTAGAAATTATTAGCTACTTAACATTTACACGTTGGGGCACAGAAGGTTTTAATGCAATTCAAGAAGAAGTGGTGATTCCTAAACTGAATGCAGATTTAGAAACTGAGGATACAGCCTCAAATGCCATCGAAGAATTAAAAGATAAGTTTTATGAAGAATACACAGACTGGTTTGGTGAGTGGGCTGGAACACTTAAGCTCGATACACTGGCAATTTTAATCTTAATTGGAATAATGACTTATTTTATTTTTAAACAACTTAAGAAAAAGGTTGAAGTACTTTAAAATGTAATAATTATGGAAGGATTAGAAAGATATAAAAAAATTAAAGACCTCGGAGAAGGCGCTCAAGGAAATGTAATTCTTGCATGGGATACTTTGCTTGAACGTAATGTTGCCATTAAATCCTTACACATGTCATTAACGAGTGATACGCTTCATGTCAAACGGTTTAAAGAAGAGGCTAAAACGCTAGCAAGTCTAGGACACCCTTCTATTGTAGGCGTCTATGAATATATCGCAAATAGTTCTGGATGTCATTTAATGATGGAATACTTTGAGGGCCATCCACTCGATCTTTATATTAGAAACGTGACTGGTCCCATTCCTGAAGAAAGAACAATTGATATTTTTATCAAGGTTTTGGAGGCAATGAGTCATATTCACAAGAAAAAAATTATTCATAGAGATATCAAACCCTCTAATATCATGATAAATGATAAATCCGAAATTCGATTGTTGGATTTTGGAATTGCAAAAAATACGGAAAACGATCCTACGTTAACAAAAATAGGAGGCTCAGCGGGTTACACTCCTATGTACATGAGTCCAGAGCATTGTAACGGAGAACCTATCACAAAATATTCAGACATTTATAGCTTGGGGATTACACTATGGCAAATGTTGACCGGAAAAGCACCTTACGAAGGATTTTCACAAGGACAAATTTATTCAAAAGTGGCTAACGAACCGCTTCCATCAATTCAATCGGTGTACCCCAAAGTAAGCCTAAAAATGAATGCTATTGTTCAGAAAGCAACACAAAAAGACCCAAAAAAACGCTTTACAACTTGTGATGCATTTAAAAAAGAGTTGGAACAACTCAAAAAACATATTAAAGATATTCACACAGATTTTATTTTTAATCTAAGTGTTAATATAGCTAATGGGATTGATGCTACAATTTATTTAGATGAAGAGCAGCATTATGGGACCGAATTTAGCAAATCGTTTGATGTATCTAAAAATTCTCCTATTACTATAAAAATAGAGAAACCTGGATATAAAAAAATTGAGCAACAACTTTTTCTTAAGAAAAATGAAGTGATGAATTTTAATATTGAAAAGCAAACGGATTCCTTTGCTTCTCTGTTATTAGAATTAAAAAACAATACTGCCCCATATTTAAAAAATATTTCACCTAATTTAAGTAAACTTCTTATATATCTTAAATTGACTAGTTTATGGGCTTTTGAATCGGTACAATTAAAATTTAAAAAAAATAATTCTGAAGCACTTGTATTAAACACTATTGAAACCAAAAAAGCGATTGCTGGAACTGTTAATACGATTAAACCACACAAAAAAGAATATGCTTCTTATTTAGTACTATTGAGTTTGATATTTGTAGCAATCTTTAGTTTTAGTACTGAAAAAGAGGCGCTTATAACAGATGGAACCCCCGAAGAAACACCTGTCTTTATTCCTAAAGTTAATTTTGAAACTCTGAAAACAGGAATACCTGAATCACAAAACGTTGTAAAAATTGCCGTTGTACTTTCTGAAACAACCGATTCAATTGTCAAAATTCCATTAAAGTTTTCTGGAACAGCTACTAAAGATGATTATACAATCCTGACAGAAACGCTGATACTACAAGCCAATCAAAAAAAAGGGTTTATTGAATTGGATATTATAAATGATAAAATAAAGGAACAGGACGAAACGATTCTAATTGAATTACAAAATCCAATAAATGCCACCCTAGGGGAACAGTTTAATTATAGTTATACGATACTTAATGAGGACTCTAAGATAATTATTCCAAAAAAAACACCTAAAAAAAAATACCCAGCTAGAGGTAAAAAATTTAAAGAAATATGTTATGGAGTTGACCTATATCAATATTACCATGATGGAAAAGGAGGGAGTTTTAGAGGGTCTATAATTAGAAAAAACTCAACAAGTTGTGGATATAAAGCACCGCTGCCCACTGTCCAAAAAAATTATTACCAAAATATTATAGCTAGAGAGCCTCATGATCGAAGAACCAGCCCCAATAGTGATGGTTATTTTATCACCATTCAAGATAATGGCAAGAGGAAATCTTTAATTAAGGTTTGGAAAATAACTTCACAATTTAAGGTTAATGAATATGAAATTATTGGAAAAATAGACAATATACACTATTCGAATCATAAATTTTACACTAATAAATCAAGACCAATAGACCATCATATAATCAATATTTTAGATAAAAATAAATCCTACCTAGGGAGCACAAAGGTTTGGGAAAGAAAGTTTGATTTTCAAAAGAAAGGGCCTTCAGAAGAAAATAAAATTATTTCTAATTAAATACTGAAGGAAAAATTATGATTATGCGAAATGTTATTTTTAAACTTATAGTCGCTCTGTGCTTCCTATGTTTTTCAACAAAAAGCATTTCTCAGGAATTCAGTGCGGTAGACACTCATTTAGCATCCCTACCTACTCAAAATTATAGCAGTATTGAACAACTTCATAACCAAATTATAAAACCAAACTTTAATGAGGAACAAAAAGTATATGCAATTGCAAAGTATATAACCAACAGTATAGCATATGGAAAACGGGCAAGAAAACCAATGAATACTATTAATTCAAAAGAAGGGGTTTGCCAAGACTATGCCGAACTGTTTATTGCATTATGTGAGCTTTCTAATATTGAAAATAATTATGTGACTGGAGATGGTAAAACGAGTGCACAAGATATTGGGTTTTATAGCTCTAATCACGCTTGGAATGTTGTTAAAGTAAATGGACGCTATCAAATATATGACTTGACTTGGGCAGCAGGGGCCTATAATAATGAGACAAACTCCTTTCATAAAAATTTCAACGCACAATACTTCAACGCAAATCCTGAAGATTTCATTTCAAATCATTTTCCAGACAATTCAAAATGGCAATTACTAGATATTCCGCTTTCAAAAAATGACTACATTAATAGCCCTACGTTCAGTCCAGAATTCAAGAATCTGTCTTTAAAAAATGGAATTGTAAGAAGTGACAATTTGGAAATAACGTTTGAATCAGACACGGACTTTGAACGTTGCACCTTGTTTAAATGGAAACTTAATGAATATGGCTCGGCTAATGGCGAAGATATTCCATTAACTAAAGAAGGTCAAACTTACAAATTAAAGCTAATAGAAGATACTCCTGGGGCTTACAGATATGACATAGTGTTTTGGCCTTCAAAAAAAGAAGAGATACAAACAACAAATGAGGACGGCTCTATTTCTTACACTTCTAATTCTTCTACCTCCCTAGAGTTTAAACTCATAACTCTAAATTATAAAATACCACGACCAAAAACATATGACAAAAAAGACCCCTCGGGCCTTATAGAGTCCTATCACTATATATTCCATCAATTAGATACCGCATTTTTCAATGAATTAAACCCATCTAGTAGGATAAACTCCGTAAATAATCTTAAAAATGCACGTTCTCTTCACAATAGTCTTAAAAATTGGATTGGAGATTACAAGCGGTACTATACCAGTTTGAGAAATGGGGATATTTCATATAAAATAAATAATTTCAATGTGATTTTGAGTAATCAGCCACATGGATATGAATTCAAAGAAATCAAAAGACGTTTAGTTAAAAAAGGGAGCTATGGGTATGCT
>Ga0209533_1002056_pt1 | contig 18557 bp, 12 predicted proteins | sample COG_04_FD_184748 | JGI IMG/M metagenome (GOLD analysis project Ga0209533, IMG submission 184748) | Pelagic Microbial community sample from North Sea - COGITO 998_met_04 (SPAdes) (version 2) | ecosystem: Environmental > Aquatic > Marine > Neritic zone/Coastal water | place: Helgoland, sampling...
CCCAGCGCAAAAGCTTAATCTAGCCACTTTTTATACGCGAAAAAAAACGGCAACATGAACGAACAAATTGTTTGCTCATGTTGCCGCCGATCAAAATTAAACCAAAAACACTATTCGACTGTGAATCCAAAGGGTGTAGCATTCATCGTGTGAATAACCGTATTACCCTGTTTAAAGGTAACGGGGATGGTTTGATCGGTAAAGTTGTAAACCACATAGGATTTAGTACCGTTTTTGTCAAAGGCAATCGCCGCAGGATGGTTAGCAGTGATGTCGCCAGTTCCTGTTGCTAGATGCCCTAGTTCATCAAAGGTATGTATCCAATGATAGGTATGAGCCTTAGATTCTCCCTGCTCTGGAACATAGCTAGATACGCTGTTGTAATCTGCAATAGCAGCCTGAGCGTCTGTCATAGCCCACAGGTTCCACCATAGATCACGCCATTGATCATCAACTAATCCAGATGGCTTATTATTGCTTGATTCGCTTAATCCAAGATCTACATAATCTTCCATATAGTCTGCATGCAGCCCAACGTGGAAAATTAACGGGCTAGAAGGCAAACCTTGAATACCTAGAATATGTGCGTAAGCGCCACTGAACCAAGTCGCGAAATCAACACCATCGCCCCAAATAATAGAAGTGGTTATATGCGCATAACCTGGGAAGAAGTTGTTAGATTCTGCACTGACATTGTTGTAACCATCAATATTATTCCAATACTCCCAATAGGTAGCACCGGTTGAAGCATGAAGGTACATACCTTTTTCTGTCAGCTCAGTATTGCCTGTCGCCAATCCGTAGAGAATAATTGCACCATAGGCTGTGGCTGCTTCAGAAGTCGATTCGTTGTTATTACCACGAATAAAGTTCATCTTACCATCTGCCCATGAGAAGCCATTAGCTGGGTCGAAGTTTCTCATATGCGGGAACATTGGATCATCTTTATCCGCTGCGTAGTCACGAATTAGCAACTCGATCATCGGCCCATATTGATCTTGACCACACCAGGCTAGATCAACACGACAGATCTCTGCCGCTGCGCGCACAAAATAACCATAATGGAAATGGTGATCCGCTAAGCGCTGGTGCGAGCCATAGGCCTCATCAAAGCCTAGCAAGGTATTCCAGTCACTGTCGTAAACAAAATATTTCTTCGTTTTGAGTACGCCATCTGCTTCCGATGAGAACCAATCAGAAAGCTCAGCTTTTAGCCAATCGATCATATCATTAGCTTCAGTGGTCATACCTATAGAACGAGCAATAGCTGATACTTCAGCAACCTTACCGTAGTTCTTGCCTGACCAGTAGGTGTCCTCGTAGAGATCACCCTCAGCGGAAGTATTCCAAACATTTGAGCCCTGATTGACAAAATCAGTGACCAACCCTGCAAGGGTTGCCTGATTAAAGCTGCCATCAATTGACGGCAAGGTTGGCAATACACCTACATAAGGAATTTGATAGCTAAATTGCGAAAGCTCTGCGAACTTAATCGTACCGCGCGCACTTCGAATTTGATAAGGCGTAGTTGCTTGAGAAGCATTTTTCCAATGCAATGGATGCATACCAGCAATTGTATCTACTGCTGCTCCCTGCTCATCGACATAGCTATGCGTCACTGTTACCTCGTTATTTGAGGAATCTACAGCATAATCAATATTGACCGCTGCCACCTTGTTGCGGGCCGCACTTGCAAACTGATTAATCATTGAGCTAGAAACCGAACCCGCTGTTAGATGCGGAAGATAAACTAGAGTCATCTCTTTAGCGCTGTTAATTACGCCATTAGTACCCATGGTCATTGGATCTGCGTTATCAGATAAATCAGGGAAGCTGGTTGAACCTTCGCCCACAATCAGGAAGTTATTGATTGCGCCAGCAACATTTGTCCAAATACCCAACATATTACTTGGCGTTGAGAATGTACCTTTTTCGCCTACACCATCTTGACGAAGTGTTCTCACCTCAAGGTTACCTGCGTATGCCTTGAAGTAAACATAGGGTGAACCATGAACAAAAGTCGCTTCCATTACGTCAGTACTGCCGCTTTTCCAAAGCACAGTCACCGAACCTTCACTATGGTCTTTGGTAAAGGCCTCTAAATTAGAATAAGCTGAGTTACCTACGGCTATACCATCAAAAACTTCAGCGGCATGATCACCAATTGGGTAGTAGTACTGCCCCGGATTGGTCACCCTTAGACCAGAAGGAATACCTCCCACTCTAGCGCCTTTGTTATTGATCCTCGCAGAAATAGGATCTGGCGTAATATAGGCAGAATCATCATAGTCACCTACCGTCATTTCACCTAGGAATGAGATAGATCCCCACCATTTGTGAGTCTGAGTAGGTTTACTCGCTGCCGGACCGGTTAATTGCGGATAAAGCTTAGTAATATTACCCGTAGGAATGCCCGAACCCTGATTACAACCCAGCGCTTGCACTGCTGCATTGGTGGAAATTACACCGGCATTTTCAACCCAATAACCGTAATCTGATTTACAGCGATGATTTGAGGGGTAAATAGCGTCACCAATGCTACCTGCACCATAACCCAGAGTATTGTAGTCGTCTGGTGCATCTATGCCATTACCACCACTACCAGAACCACCGTTGGGATCTGTTGAAGTCGTTATCATTAGATCAGCAATTTTAACGGCCGTATTTCTTTCCTGAATATAAAAGATTAGGTTGCTAAAGGTCTTAATACCTTGACTAGGAATTTGAATCGTATAGGCCTGGTCAGCAGATCCTGATATCGTGGTAAATGCTGTACTGTAAGACGGCTCAGTGTCTGGATGTGAATTAAATTCAAACTTAAATTGCACATTAACCGACCCACCAGAGGGAACTGCACCGGTAAAGCTTATTGAACCACCATCTGCAAAACTTAATGGATAAAGCGAAAGATCCATATTGGCAATACCCGCCCATGGCTCTGCAGAGGAGGGATGAGTAAACTCGTCACCCTGAATCGTCGTGCCACCAAAGGCCTCAATGAAATTCGCTGGACCTACTGTCTCAGTCACGAAATCATCGCCGCCTGAACCTGTGTCACCTGAACCTGTGTCACCTGAACCTGTGTCACCTGAACCTGTGTCACCTGAACCTGTGTCACCTGAACCTGTGTCACCTGAACCTGTGTCACCTGAACCTGTGTCACCTGAACCTGTGTCACCTGAACCTGTGTCACCATCTGGATCAACCGAAATAACGATATCTGAAATTTCTACCGCTACATCCCTTGTATCAAGGTACACAATGAATGATCTAAATGCGTTGTTTCCTTGAGATGGAACCGAAATAGAATAGCTAGCGACCTGATCACCTATAACAGTAACCGACGCAGTATCAAAAGCTGGATCAACATCTGGATGTGGGTTTTTCTCGAAGCGGAAGCGAACATCTGCCGAACCACCTGCCGGAATAGCAGCCGTAAAGGTAATAAGGCTAGCTTGAGATAAACTGATTGGGTAAAGGGACGTATTCATGTTAGCGAACCCGGCCCATACCTCAGCACCCGCTGGGAAAGTCAATAATGTGCCATCACCAATAGTAGTGCCACCAAATGCTTCAGTAATAACGAAACCATCAGCCGGTGTGTAAACCGGATCAGTTCCACCGGTATCACCACCAGTGCCAGTACCTGGATCTGTTACACCTGTGAAATCACTTGGGCAAGCGTTATACACATCGGTTGGATTAGTAGCATCACCGGTCACGTTTAGAGAGCGGTTAGCGCCAATAGTATGAGCACAATTTTCAGGAACAGCTTCACTGGAAACCCATGCACCTAGGGCATACTTATACTGATGTTCGCCACCCGCTAGGTTAGTAGTAATGGTCCAAACATTGTCACCGTTATCATCAGACAATGGTGCGCAGCCACCACACCAGTTATTAAATCCACCTTGCAAGGTTGGTACTTCACCACCCAAATCAACACCGGTCATGTCCACAGAAAAAGTGATATTACCACCCAGTGTTGGTGCCTCACCCGGACAGCCGTTGTAGGCGTCGGTTGCAAGAACTGTGTCACCATTCATAGTAAAGCTGCGATTAGCACCGATAGAATTCACGCAGTTAAGCGGAACATTTTCTTGAGAAACCCAATTACCCAGCGCATATTTATACTCATAAGATGCTTCTGGCAATTCGATTGTCAATGACCAAATATTATCACCATCAGGATCAGACATTGGATTACAGGCGCCACACCAGCCATTAAACGTACCCTGGATAGTCGGCACTTCGCCCAATAGATCAATTCCTGACATATTGACAGTGAAAGTCACATTTTTTGGCAACGAAGCTGCTGTTGAACCATGAAAATATAAGTTATCGAACTTAACCGTACCATCACCAACAACTTTTAACTGGTTAACCGCTCGAAGATCAACCACGTCATAGGCAGATAGAGGAATATCAACACTCACCCATTGCCCCAAAACGATTTGGTTAGTCAGGCTATAACCTGTTTCTGCACCTGGCGAATTAATCACAAACATCTCTAATGCAGATGCATTGTCTGTGTAGAAGTCTACATGGAAGAATTCTTTAGTAGAGACATCCTGAGCTTCAAACTCAGTTCCCTGATAGTCCAAGTTTGCATAGGTAAGAACATCGCCTACTGTAACCTGTGTTTGCTGCTCCCAATAGGGGTTGAAATCAGTCACATTCACATTGGTGTAGGTATCACCAAAGATTGAAATAACTCCATCAGCAGGCTGGTTTGGCGTGCCAGAACCGCTGTCTCCTGTATCACCTGAGCCTGTATCACCTGAGCCTGTATCGCCTGAACCTGTATCACCAGCATCTGAATCAGAAACCTCGGTGACTATTAGGTTAGATACTTGAACCGCTACATCGCGATCCACAACATACATAATAAAGCTTCTAAAGGCATTGTTTCCCTGTGACGGAATATTAACGCTGTATGAAGAATCTGTAGCTCCAGTTATTGTAACCGTCGATGTGTCATAAGAGGGGTCAACGTCTGGATGTGGGTTCTTTTCAAATCTAAATTTAACATTCGCCGAACCACCAGATGGTACAGCAGCTGTAAAGCTTATCGAACCGCCGCCAGAGAACACAAATGGATAAAGCTCAAGATCCATATTGGCAAAACCAGCCCAGCTCTCAGCCGCAGCGGGGAAAGTAAATAGCTCACCATCAATCGTGGTTCCACCAAAAGCTTCGGTAAACTGAGCTGGACCTTTTTCGGTACCTGAACCTGTGTCACCTGAACCTGTGTCACCTGAACCTGTATCACCTGAACCTGTATCACCTGAACCTGTATCACCTGAACCTGTATCACCTGAACCTGTATCACCTGAACCTGTATCACCTGAACCTGTGTCACCTGAACCTGTATCACCTGAACCTGTATCACCTGAACCTGTATCACCTGAACCTGTGTCACCTGAGCCGGTGTCATCATCTGATGGCATGAACGAGGCAATATACTGCTCAATATCAGCATGTGTAGTTCTAACTGCATCTTGCGCTACAGTTTGATCGACTAGCGCCTCGCCTCTTAAGTTAAACATATACCTTAGGAGCATCAAACCGTCAGTCAACGCATCTACTGCGCCATTGTCATCAATATCTGCTATCTGATAGGCTGCAGTTAAGTTTGCTTCAACTTGCTCATGGGTGAGAGTTGAATCCGTGGCAACAGCCCCGTCAATCAAGCCATCGCCTCTTAAGTTAAAGCTGTGACGCAACATCAACAAGCCATCGGTCAGGGCATCTACCGTGCCATTACCATCAAAGTCCCAGCTTCCACCAATGATATCCAGTGTGTAAGAGCTTGGTGCAAATAGGTAGCCCGCAGCATTACTAGCCGCAGAAAAGTTAATCACTGTACTTTCTAGACTGTCATCATCAGCAACATTAAAGGTTGCCGTCAACAAATCAGAAGGCAAGCTTCCTGGCCAGCTTCCGAATAATGATGCCCAGTTAGCCGTTATAAATTTATCGGTTGAAGCATCACCATCTAAATCATCAACATCATCCGATGAGCCATCAGAGGAAATATTGTCAGTGGTCAATACGTTTGCAAACTCAACAAATTCTAGAGCTGAACTATTGTAGTGAACACGAAGGCCCAACCCAGTTAAGGTAGCGTCAGCATCAGTAACATCATAGCCAACAGTAATAGACACTGGTGAACCTAACATTCCCTTTGGTGTGCCATTTACAAATACAGATTGAGAAGGGTCTTGAGCCTGAATTGAGAAGGACGAAAATATGGCCGCAACCAGTACAGATAACTTAATGATTTTCATTGTGATCACTCTTTTAGTTTTTTATTTTTTAAATAGATATGCCGCTAGGCTTAATATAATTATTGTTGGCTTTTTTATTATTTTTAGGCGCAACTTATGATCCTATAATAGGCAAAGTAGTGAAAAATGGAAAGAGGTAGGAGTTCGGCTGGCTCAACTCGAACCATCAAATCAGCGAATTCAAGCAATAGGCTGCTTTCTATACTCGGTGGGGGTCATGCCAACATTTTTCTTGAAGAAGGTATTGAAGACAGATTTACTATTGAATCCAACTTCTAAGAAAATATCTGATACGGTTTTTTGCTTATCAGTGTCCGTTTGCATTATGCGCTTGGCTTCTTCGATTCGGTAGTTGTTAATAAATTCATAGAAATTCATTTTGAAGTGGCCATTTAAGATTGCAGAAAGCTCTCTGGCCGGAACATCCATTAACTCTGACAATGTATCCAAGGTAATATTAGATTTTAGATAAGGCTTTTGTACTTCCATGAAGTTATTGATTCGCTCAACATATTCGGGGTCAGCTTGATATTCTGGGTCAGCTGCTTTGGGTTGATCGACAATTTTTTCTACCGAGGTCACGTTAACCGCACTGTAAAATAATAAGAAGCAAACTAAAATAAGATCAGCGTAATAGGTGGTTAGTCCCAAAAATATCAGGAATTCGACCTGAACTGGGTAAAACAAACCAATCACTTTCGAGAACGACAAGACAACACCGACCAAGGCAACGACTGCGAAACCCGTAACTAATATTTTTAGCCATGTGAGGTCTATATTTTCAATACTGGAACGAGATTCCTTAAGTTGCTCTCTGTATTTATTAATCAGGTAAATCGACATTGCCAAATAAAACAGTCTTGAGGACTTAATCAGAGTATCCATACAGACAAATTGCCATTCAAGATCAAACAGATAGTTTTCAATGATATTTCTTTTGATCATTGCATCCTGGCCATAGAAAGCAAAGGTCAAAAACACCAAATAACTGACTACGGGAACAAGATGCCATCTATGCTTCATTTGCAGGCTAAAGTTTGGCCTGATTAGGGATACCACATAGAGATAAAGCAAAGGGCCGTCGAGCGCATAAGCAAGACTACCAATAAAAAACCAGTTGGGCGAGGACTCGAGTACGGCATATCTAAATTGGTCGCCATAAAGCATCAGCTCATGCAGGGAAACAAAGGACTGGGTCAGAAAAAAACCAGCTAATAGACAGGCGCTATTAGTTTTGAACTTCCCGCTTGCCACAATCATGGTGGCAAATAGGAAACACATGATGGCGGTCATCATTGTTGCCATATCATGAAGTTCAAACTTAATAGTTTCCATTAAATCTCCGGCCAAAAGCAATTATTTTAGATGATACGGCTAGAAGTTTGATTTAGCCGAGTGCGGCAAGACTAGCCATTGAAAAAAAATTTGCAAAGACTAGTTAAGCTCAAGCTTGCTTATTTTGAGCCGAAATGAATTGATGAGAATTGTTATCAGACGCTTTTACAAAAAACCCCTCAAAATTGAGGGGTTTTAAATATTACTGATGCCTAATATCTTTACCTTTAACCACATAGACAATTTGCTCGCAGAGATTTTTAGAATGATCTCCAATACGCTCTAATGATCGAACCACCCATAGAATATTGATCGCGCGACTAATACTTCGCGGGTCTTCCATCATATAAGTTACAAGCTCACGCAGTGCGGTTTTATAATCAAGGTCAATTTGCGCATCCTCTTCTAAAGTACTCATTGCCGCCTTTACATCAAATCGAGCAAAGGCATCGAGCGCGTTTGCTAGCATGGCTGACACCGAACTGCCAAGATGCCTCACTTCTTTGTAACCCTGTGAAAGAGAATCTTGCTCTGAAAGAATAATTGCATGATTAGCAATTTTCTTTGCCTCATCACCAATACGCTCTAAATCATTGACCGCCTTTGTTACCATCATCACAAAGCGTAAATCACTCGCAGCTGGCTGTCGTCGGGCAATAATCAGAATGCAGGCCTCATCAATATCTACTTCCATTTCATCAACCAGACGTTCATCACGAATGACTTCTTCAGCCAGGCTACTGTCCGCTTTTATAACAGCCTTAATGGCATTTTTAAGCTGCTGCTCTACCTTGCCGCCCATTTCCATAAGCTGCGTACGGATCTCTTCGAGCTCCTCGTCAAACTGCTTCATGATATGGTTTTCAAATGTCATTTTTGGCATTTTATCTTCCTCTAGCTTTTCTAACTAAAATTCGGCGGGCCTTATTACCCAAATCTTCCTGTAATATAGGCTTCTGTCAGCTGATGCTCAGGCATCGTAAATACTTGCTCTGTGGGGTTAACCTCAATTAATTTCCCTAGGTGGAAGTACGCTGTACGATTTGAAACACGAGCAGCTTGTTGCATGCTGTGTGTCACAATAGCAATCGTAAAATTCTGACTTAATTCCTCAATGAGTTCTTCAATTTTTGCGGTTGCAATAGGGTCCAATGCTGAGCATGGCTCATCCATTAGAATTACCTCGGGGCTAACTGCAATAGCTCTTGCAATACAAAGTCGCTGCTGCTGACCACCGGAAAGACCTGTTCCTGGCTGATGAAGTCGCTCTTTGACCTCCGCCCATAGTCCCGCTTTTTTGAGGCTTTCCTCAACAATTTCATCCAGGTCAACACGCGAATCAGCAAGCCCATGAATCTTAGGGCCATAGGCAATGTTTTCAAAAATTGATTTAGGGAATGGGTTGGGCTTTTGAAACACCATGCCCACTCGCGCCCGCAGTTCAACAACATCCAGACCCTTTTGATAAATATCATCGCTATCAAGCTGTATATTGCCGGAAACTTTACAGGTATCAACTGTATCATTCATGCGATTTAGGGTGCGTAAGAATGTTGATTTACCACAGCCCGAGGGCCCAATCATAGCAATCACTTCGTTTTTGGCAATATCCACGCTGACATCGTGAATTGCCTGCTTATCGCCATAAAACACATTGACGTTACGCATGCTCATTTTTGGATTTTCACAAAAAGGCACTCCAACCGTTGCCTGTTTTACATCAACCTGAAGATCTTGCTTCGACTGACTGCTTACATCGATTGTTTTTTGTGGTGCTGTTTTAGCTTCACTCATAATTTTTCTCTTTTACCAACGACGTTCAAGACGTTTTCTCAGCCATACCGCTGAAATATTCATAATTAACAGGAAAGATAAAAGCACCATAATGGCCGCTGATGTCTTTTCAATAAAGGCTCGCTCAGGGCTATCTGCCCATAAGAAAATCTGGACGGGTAACACGGTAGCAGGGTCTGTAAATCCCTGAGGGATGTCGACAATAAATGCCACCATTCCAATCATTAGCAGTGGTGCAGTTTCACCTAGCGCCTGTGCCATACCGATAATTGCACCGGTCAGCATCCCTGGAAGCGCAAGGGGTAATACATGATGGATAACCACCTGATACCTAGAGGCTCCCATACCCAGAGCAGCCTCTCGAATAGAAGGAGGCACAGATTTAATGGCTGCTCGACTGGTAATAATAATCGTCGGTAAGGTCATTAAGGTTAATACTAAACCACCCACAATAGGAACTGATCGTGGAACATGGAAAAAATTGATAAATACCGCTAAGCCCAACAAACCAAAGATAATAGAGGGAACCGCTGCCAAGTTATTAATATTGACCTCGATAAAATCAGTAAATCTATTTTTAGCGGCAAATTCCTCGAGATATATCGCCGCAGCAACCCCAATAGGGAATGACAGCATCAAAGTAAGCAATAAGGTTAATAATGAACCCACTACAGCACCGCGAATACCCGCCTGTTCTGGCTCTCGCGAGTCTCCGCGAGTTAACAGATTTGTATTCAGCTGCAGTCGAATCTGACCCTGCTGATGCAGTTGATCAATCCACTGAACCTGCTTGGCCGATAATCGCGCAGCATAGGGCTCGCCATCTAGCCAAGATTTGTAATAGGTATCAATATCATCATCAACCAGAATCCAGCGTGTTTCAGTTTTACCAAATAGATCCGGATTAGCTAAAAGACGATCTTTGAGATCAAAACCCGCGCCATTACTCAGCAACTTATAGAGTTTACGCTTGTCACGCCGACCCGACACATCAGAAAAACTATTGCGCAATGCTTGTTTAGGAACAGCATCCCAATTAGCCTGCATTAAAAGCGACTTATCAGTTAGACTATTTATGCCTATAACTTCAGGGTCGTAATGAACCTCTAGCTGAATATAAGTCGCTTTAAATGCTCCATGACCCTTACTGATAATATCCACAAATAAAGTGAATACCGCAGCGAGACCAAGGATGATCGCAATTCGTCCATACCAGCGAAATCTGGTTTCAGAACGGCTACGTCGCTTGAGAGAGCGTTTAATTTTAGGAAGATTATCCATAATTTACTCGTATTGCTCACGATATTTTTTCACAATATGCAGTGCGAAAATATTTAACAACAGGGTGACTGTAAATAGCATTAGACCCAGAGCAAACGCCGCTAAAGTCTTTGGGCTGTCAAACTCTTGGTCACCGGTCAACAGGGTAACAATCTGAACTGTCACCGTGGTTACCGACTCTAAGGGGTTTGCGGTTAATTTAGCCGCCAGCCCAGCTGCCATCACCACAATCATGGTTTCACCGATAGCGCGAGAAATCGCCAGCATAACGCCGGCGACAATGCCCGGAAGCGCCGCAGGGATAACCACTCGGCGAACTGTTTCAGAATGCGTAGCACCCATGGCAAGTGAACCGTCACGCATTGTTTGGGGAACTGCAGTAATCACATCATCGGCTAGCGATGAAATAAACGGAATGATCATAACGCCCATCACCAAACCCGCTGCAAGTGCGCTTTCAGATGAAATGGTTAAACCAAAATCCGCCCCTAGATCACGTAAAAATGGCGCTACCGTTAAAGCCGCAAAGAAGCCATAAACCACTGTTGGCACTCCCGCCAAAACCTCTAAAGCTGGCTTGGCATAGGTGCGCACTGTTTTGCCTGAATACTCTGCTAAATAAATAGCCGACATAAGACCAATAGGCACTGCCACAAACATGGCAACCGCTGAGATTAAAAGAGTGCCTACAAACAGTGGAACCGCGCCAAAGCTTCCCGAGGATCCCACTTGGTCTTCTCGAATTGCCGTCTGCGGGCTCCAATCTAGACCAAATACAAAATCAAAAAATGGCACTGAGCGAAAAAATTGAATTGACTCAAATAGAACCGAAAAAACAATACCTACGGTGGTGAAAATAGCTAAACAGGCACAACCTAGTAGCAGGTTTTCCATGACCTTTTCGACGGACTGGCGCGCTCTAAATTCTGCAGCGATCTTATACCAGCCCCAGTAGAGGCCAATTACCGCTAGAATTAAACAGAGCGCAGTCAAAGACCACTGTGAAATAACACGAAGTCCTGCCATAGAATCAGCAACGGCGATTAATGAGGCCGGCTGACCCTTTGAGCTCATTATCCCATCGGCCAAATTACTGATCTTATTTAATAAAAGATTGTAATCCGCTAACGAAGCAGGTGCTATATCAGCAGGTAATGACCCCATGATAACGCTATTAATTACCGGCTCGTCAAAAATCAGCCACAACACTAAAATAATCAGCGAGGGTAAGGCACACCAGAGTAATGCATTAAGCCCGTAGTAATTTGGCAGAGAATGAAGATGCCTAATACCACCGAGAGGCTTTGCCACAAGGAGTGAACGACTTCGCCCAATATAAAAAGCAACAGCGCCAAATGTTAGCATTAATAAAAATAAATTCGAAGATTCCATAAATAAAATATTAATCCACTATAAACAAAACAACCCGGCTACTTGAGCCGGGCAGTACTTTGACAACTTATGATAATTATTTCAATGGCTCTTTGCCATTCATTGGCGTTAAGGCTCTTACGCTTTGGGCAAGTGCCTTTCGCTCTGCCGTAGGCAATGGAATCATGCCCTTTTCAGCCAAGTAGCCTTCTTCACCCCAGGCTCTTTCGCTGGTGAATTCTGTCAAATAACCTAGAATTCCTGGAACCACCTCAATATGTGCTTTTTTCACATAGAAAAATAGTGGTCTGGAAATCGGATATGACTTATCTGATATCGATTCAAATGTAGGCTCAACAGATTCGATCAATGCACCCTGTACCTTGTCAGCGTTTTGGTCGAGGAAGCTAAAACCAAATACACCTAATACTGAGGGATTAGCCTGCAGTTTCTGCACGATAAGATTGTCATTTTCACCCACTTCAATATAACGACCATCTTCACGCACTGTATGACAAACCGACTTATATTGATTCTTGTTTGTTTTCTTTAGCGCCTTGATCCAAGCAAACTTTTTACAACCGCCTTCAAGGCCTAGCTCGGCAAATGCGTCTCTAGTCCCAGAAGTTGGCGGTGGACCTAAAACTTCAATCGCAACATCGGGTAAAGATGCATTAACCTGTTTCCATGTCGAATAAGGATTATCAATTAACTCGCCTTCTTTCTCGCCGGGCACTTTCGCGGCTAGAGCCAAGAAGATATCTTTGCGGCTAATTTTCATTGGTGCAGATTTGATGGAGTTTGCAATCACAATGCCGTCATAACCCACCTGAACCTCAATAATGTCCCTAACGCCATTTTTCTGACACTTATCAAACTCAGACTTCTTCATGCGTCTTGATGCGTTTGTCACATCCGGGTAGTTTGTGCCTACACCTGAACAAAATAACTTCATACCGCCACCAGATCCGGTAGATTCAATCTTTGGCGTAGGCTTGCCGCTAGCACGCCCATAGCGTTCTGCTACGACCGTGGCAAATGGATAGACTGTGGAAGATCCAACCACTTCCACGTTTTCACGGGCTACAGATGAAGACGCTCCGATGAAAGCCACAAGTATTAATAGTATAGTAGGGGTAACTTTATTGATCATCATTAGACTTTGACTCCTAATTGTTTGTAATTTCAAAATCATCGTTGTTTAACATTGGAGCCACTTTATAAAATGTTTATGACAGTTATGTGACAGTATGAAAAAAACCTTTGTCATATAATTGTCATATTTCTATCATATGTTGCACAGATCGCTGACATAAAATGTTCTTGCCAGCGTTAAATGAAATACCAATTTAATTTTTTTGGGGAAGTAATATGAATAAAGTAATTCTTTTAACGACCGCTATGGCTTCGCTTGCAATAGCACCTTTTACTGCAGCTAATGGCCCTATTGATGGCAAGCTGTATGGCAAAATCAATGTTGCTGTTGTTAATTCAGACAGTGGATCTACAGATACTTGGAAACTCAACAGCAATGCATCGCGCATTGGCCTAAAGGGTTCTTCACAGATCTCTGAAGGGTTGTCGGTTTTCTATAAAACTGAATTTGAAGTTGCCGTTGATAATGGTAATTTTGGCGATGATGAAGACAAATCAACATTTAAACAAAGAAATATCTATGCTGGTATTAAAGGCCAATATGGCTCATTACTAGCCGGTAAAAATGATACTCCGACTAAACTAGCCCAAAAGAAAATTGACCTCTTTAATGACCTTAATGGTGATTTTAAAGCTATCTTCAAATCTGCTGAGAATCGTGCAAGCAATATTATTGCCTATACCACACCTAAGTACGGTAACTTCTCTGCGAGCTATGCAGTAATGCCAAGCGAAGCGGATAATGGTGGCCTAGCTGATTCTAAGTCTTACTCTGTAAACTATAAGAAAGATGGTCTTTATTTAGCATTTGCTTCTGATAGCAACGTTAAAGCTGATCTTCTGCGTGCAGTTTCTCAGTATAAGTTTGGTGCTTGGCAGATAGGTTTGATGTACCAAGAGAATGAGTCCGATGAAAAATCAGGCTACTTTGCCAGCGCTGCCTACAAATCAGGCAATGTTACTTATAAAGCACAGTATGGCGTAAATGAAGCAGACAACAGCAATGTTGAAGATACTACGCTATCTTTGGGTGCTGATTTGAAATTGGCTAAAAAGACTAAAGCCTTTGTATTTTTTACGGATAATAAAATAGAAATCAATCCAGAAAAGGCGGGGATTGAGGAAAGCTTCGGCATTGGTTTAGAGCATAAGTTCTAAGAAAAGTTGTTGCATCAAAAGGGCGCTTAGGCGCCCTTTTTTATTGCTTAGGGAAGGTGCAGGTAAATGTCGCACCGCTACCCAAAGTTGATTTGATAGCAAGCGCTGCATCACAACCTGTCAAAGCGTGTTTAACTATAGCCAAGCCCAGTCCACTGCCGCCGGTATTAGAATTGCGACTATTATCACCGCGATAGAATCTTTCGGTTAGGCGGGGAATTTCATCGGCGTCAATACCAACACCGTTGTCACTAATTACCACCTCAGTGTGAGTTTCACTCTGAGTAATATCTATTACTATATCTGCGCCCTGCGGGTTGTGAAGTACCGCATTAAAAACAATATTACCCAGGGCACTGCGCACCAATTTGGTATCGGCTTTAATTTCAATCTCTGATTCACCCTCCAGGGTTAGCCTGTGCTTACCGCCACTGATTTGCTCAGCTTCTAGCAAAATTTCTGATAGTAATTTATGCAGATTAATCGGCTGCTGGGGTAACTGGCGATCTGATTCTAGTTTGGATAACAAAATAATATCATCCGCTAAATCTTTCATGCGGTCGATCTGATTAGACATTTCTTGATAGGCTTTGTTTGCCATAGCTGAATTGCCTTTTAGGTCACTTAAGGTTTCCACATAGCCGCGCATGACTGTTAAAGGCGTACGCAATTCGTGAGAAATATTGCCCACAAATTCTTTTCGCACCTTTTCTAGCTCATTAATTTGCGTGATATCAGAAATCACCACCACAATTTCACTTTCGCCAAACATGACGGCAGAAAATTCTAATAAGCGACCATTGTGGATTGATGCAGGTAAGGACGTTGATGATTCAAACTGACTGCTATTGATGTAGGCAACAAATTGAGGCTCACGAATAAAATTAGTGATAGCCACGCCTCGATCACTTGATCTGAGGCCTAAAAATTTTTTCCCCGCACTATTCCACCAGTCGATAGTACGATCTCTGCGAAGAACAATGACCGCATCGTCTACCGCTTCGGTGACACGCTTAGCGCGATTGATGGCTCGACGCATTTTCTCTTGAGTCCCGCGATGGCGACGACGCTGGCGATTTAGGGTATCGGCAAAATCGCCCCAAACACCATCCATATTCGGCGGGACACCGCGCATACCAATATCAATCCAATCAAAAATCCGACCAATAGTTCTCGAGGCCCAAATAATATAGACCAATACGCCAAATAACAGTGCTTCTAGAGGTCGCTCAAAGCTGATACCAAGGATAAGTGAAAACAGCGCAATTGCAGTAATTCGCCATATCTCGTTTTGCATTCCTAGTCGCAATGGATCTGTATCCTCTATGTATGTGCTAGCTTGGTTGAAAAGCGGTAACCCGTTCCCCGCACAGTCTGCACATAGTTTTCGTGACCTGCAACTGAAATTGCTTTGCGCAATCGTCTAATATGCACATCAACGGTTCTTTCATCGAGGTATACATTGCTTCCCCAGACATAATCTAGGATTTGATCGCGGGAATACACGCGTTCTTGATGAGTTAGGAAAAATTGTAATAGCCTAAATTCTGTAGGGCCAAGATTGACCGAGCCTCCAGAGATAGTCACTTTATGGCTTACAGGATCAAATACCAGCTGACCCACCGATATAGGCTCCGCGGACGCCTCTCGGTTTAATCTACGCAATATCGCTTTTACTCTTGAAATCAGCTCTCTTGGCGAAAATGGCTTGGCAATATAATCATCTGCACCAGCATCGAGACCATAGACCTTGCTATCCTCTTCTGCCTTAGCCGTGAGCATTATCACTGGAATTTTTTCGGTTATTTCATCGCGCTTGAGTCGACGCAACAATTCTAGACCCGAGGTACCTGGCATCATCCAGTCCAATAAAACCAAATCGGGACTGTGGTCTAAAATAGTTGCATGAGCCTGCTGTGCGTTGCTTGCTTGAAGAACATTAAAATCTTCGGCATCCAGCGCAATACTGAGCATTTCTCTAATTGCAGCTTCGTCATCAACAACTAATATTGTATGTTTGGGCATAAACTCATTCTCTTGTTTCAATTTTCGCCCTCCCATTAAAAAGCCTCTTTATGACATAATTGTGACGCTAGCATCAACCATTGTTTTGTTTTATTACGTTATTTAAGAATAAGTTGATCGATATTTATTCACCAATATGGATAATGTACAGCTGATTCAACAAACGGATAAAAAATCATGAATATTCAGAACAACAGCGCTGTTAGCTTTCACTATAAACTTACCGACGATGACGGCATTAACATTGATAGCTCAGAAGGCAAAGAGCCTCTTGGCTATTTACATGGCGCTGGAAATATCATTCCTGGTCTTGAAAAAGCATTAGAAGGCAAGGAAGTGGGCGACTCGCTAACAGTTGCAGTAAACGCCGCTGAAGGCTACGGTGAAGTTCAAAAAGAACTTATTCAAGAAGTGCCGCGCGAAGCTTTTCAAGGTATCGACACTATTGAACCAGGCATGCAATTTGAAGCACAAACAGGCCAAGGCGGCTCAGTACCTGTTACTGTTATTGCCGTTACTGAAGAGATCGTCACTGTCGATGGCAACCACCCATTAGCGGGCAAAAACCTAAACTTTGATGTGACCATCACAGAAGTTCGCGAAGCTTCAGAAGAAGAACTGGCCCATGGACATACTCATGGCGCTGATGGCGAAGAGCAATAAGCTAGCACTGTCATAAAACTGTCATCTTTTGCGATTAATTTAATCACTTTGGTTATTAATGAAATATTATGTCGATAAAAGTTGGAATTAACGGGTTCGGCCGCATGGGTCGTCTCGCACTTCGAGAATCTTGGGGATGTGCCGATTTTGAAATTGTGCACATCAACGAGATGGCAGGTGATGTTCAAAGTGCAGCACATTTGTTGCGCTTTGATTCTGTGCATGGCCAATGGGATAAGGATGTATCCGTAAAAGATGGCTCTCTTGTTGTCGATGGTCAGCCAGTTGGTTATTCTCAAAATGAAGCTATAGCAGATACCCACTGGCAAAAGGCCAATGTTGATTTAATTCTCGACTGTACTGGTGCCTTTAAAAGTCCAGAGGCACTTCAGCCCTATTTCGATCAGGCTGTAACCAAAGTGGTGGTTTCCGCGCCCATTAAGGGCTTTCCTCGCGATCAGGTACTCAACGTTGTTGTGGGTGTAAACGACCATGAATATGTGGGTCAAGATATAGTTACCGCGGCCTCATGCACTACCAATTGCATCGCGCCCGTTGTGGACGTTATTCATCAATGCTTTGGCATCTCCCATGGCTCGATGACCACTATTCATGATATGACTAATACCCAAAGTGTTATTGATCAATATCATAAAGACCTGCGCCGAGCGCGGGCTAGTAGTATGTCGCTAATTCCAACCAGTACTGGCTCTGCCACTGCAATTACTGAAATTTTCCCGGAATTAAAAGGAAAAATAAATGGTATTGCGGTTCGCGTGCCATTAGCTAATGCATCATTAACTGACTGTGTGTTTGAAGTTGAAAAGTCGACCACCGCTGAAGTGGTTAATGCTGCCCTAAAAACCGCGGCTAAGGGTCGCCTAAAGGGTATTTTGGGCTATGAAGAATTACCTCTAGTATCAGTAGACTACACCAATGACATTCGTTCCGGCATTATCGATGCCCCTTCAACCATGGTTATCAATGGCACGCAGGTGAAGCTATTAGTTTGGTATGACAATGAAATTGGTTATGTCAATCGCATGATGGAACTGGTGTCTAAAGTCTGTCACTCTATGTAGTCATGACGACAGCAACAGCTAATCAACAATATTTCATAATTACCCTGAGTTACTGGGCATTTACCCTGACTGATGGCGCATTGCGTATGCTGGTGCTGCTGTTCTTTCATGGCTTGGGTTATTCGCCCTTAGAACTTGCCAGCCTATTTATACTGTATGAGTTTTTTGGCATTCTGACCAACCTCTATGGTGGCTGGTTGGCTACAAGAATCGGGCTTACCACTTCATTGCATATAGGCATTAGCCTACAAATTCTTGCATTGGGGATGCTCTGCATTTCACCCTCAATGCTCAACGTCGTTTATGTTATGGCCGCTCAAGCCCTATCAGGCGTAGCCAAAGACCTTAATAAGATGAGCGCCAAAAGCAGTATTAAACTGTTGGTCAATGATAACCAGCAGAC
>Ga0209533_1002060_pt1 | contig 18533 bp, 15 predicted proteins | sample COG_04_FD_184748 | JGI IMG/M metagenome (GOLD analysis project Ga0209533, IMG submission 184748) | Pelagic Microbial community sample from North Sea - COGITO 998_met_04 (SPAdes) (version 2) | ecosystem: Environmental > Aquatic > Marine > Neritic zone/Coastal water | place: Helgoland, sampling...
CTAGAAGCCACAAAAAAAGCACCTACATCGCTGTAAGTGCTTCGTTTTGCTAGCTCCCCCTCTTGGGCTCGAACCAAGGACCCTCTGATTAACAGTCAGGGGGTTTTAATTTACACTGAATTATTTTAACTCTGAAAACCCTTACTAATATTGGTTTTTTACTTTTAAATATAAAAATATAACCCATTAGGAATCATTATTTGCACAATATACCGTGCAAATTTCGTGCAAATTATTGTAGCTTTGTAGAGTTAAACAAATGGGATTAAATGGCAGTAGTAAAGTTATATTACGATAAAAGAAGAGAAAAGAAAGACGGAACCTTTCCGCTAAAATTAAAACTATTCCATAAAGAACAGGCTGTATATATTTCATTGGGGCGGAGTTTCAAGCCCACACAATGGAACGATAAAGACAAGAAAGTAAAAACATCTTTTCCTAACTCTGGAATGGTAAACGCATCTATTCGAAAAGCTCTTTCCAATGCAACAACTTTAATTGCAGAAAATGAGGATGAAATCTTGCATTTAAATATTGAGGATTTAAAAGAGCTTATTTCTAAAAAACTCTTTGGCGACAATCCAAAATCTTTAAAAGGAAGTACTTTTTTCTTTAAATACGCTCAAGAACAAATTGACCGTTTAAGAATTGCAAATAGAATTGGAACTGCAGACTCCTATATACAAACACTAACTTCTTTTCAAAAATTTTTAAACTATAAAGACATTCCTCTAAGTAAAATAGACCTAAAGTTTATCCTAGACTACGAAGCCAAATGCAAGGGTGAAGGAATGAAGGTAAATTCCATTGGGGTCTACCTTAGAACACTTAGAGCTATAGTTAATAGAGCTATAAATGATAAAATACTTAATAGAAACAACTACCCTTTTAATAGCTACTCCATAAAATCTGAAAAAACAGCCAAAAGAGCTATAAGCAATGAGGACATTCAAAAGATTATTGACCTAGAGCTAGAACCAAAATCAAAACTATGGGATAGCTTAAACTATTTCATTTTTATGTTTCACTTACGTGGGATGAACTTTATTGATCTGGCTTATTTAAAGTTTGAAAACTTAAAGGAGGGACGCGTTGAATACCGCCGCATAAAGACTGGAAAAATATACAACATTAAACTAACTGATAAAGCGAAAGAAATAATTGAGTATTACACCAAAGACCGAACATACATTGAAAAAGACTACATCTTCCCTATTTTACCCACTCACCTAAAAAAAGATGTGGAAAAAGAGCGAAGCAAATTCAAAGACCAACGACGGTACTTTAATAAGAGTTTGAAAAAAATAGCAAAGCTATGCGAAATTGAAGTGAGTCTTACCTCTTATGTTACCAGACATACATGGGCTTCTATGGCCAAGTTTGCGGGTATTTCTCCGGCAATAATAGGAGAATCTTTAGGACATTCAGACTTAAAAACAACACAAACTTATCTAGCAAACTTTGACAATAAAGCGCTTGATGATGCAAATGATATTTTATTGGGATAATTATTAATTCGTTTCAGTGAGCCCTTAATATGACCAAAGAAGCTACCCAAATGAATCTTTAAGAATCCGGAATTTTATTTCTCCTTATTGGTTTTGTAGAATAATGATTGGGTATTTATTCGTCTATCACTTCAAAAGGCCATGTATAATGACTTGAAATATATGGACGATATTCAGCAGGATGAACAATTTTAGCTCTTATTCTAAATTTTGTTCCAATAGGATAATCATTAGATAAAACTTTAGAACATTGAACCCACATACTTTCCAAGTAGGGGCCTTGATTTGGAAGTGGTTTAATGTGGACTGGCCCGTGTTTTCCACTCTCTTTTGCCAGAACACTTTGCACTTTTATGTATTCGTAATCCATTGTATACTAATTTTATTTCACTGATTCCGGTCAATGAATTTATACAAAATTTAGTAATTGTAAAATATTGATAAAATTCAGAATTTAGATCAAATGAATAAAACCCAAAGAATTACTTTACCTCTTTTCTTTTTGAGCTCAAAAACTCAATAGCAAAATAGCTAAGGGTTAACACTCCAACAATAGAAACAATCGTTGATAAATAAGAAGTGTTGCCTTCTGGGCTCACATTATCTGTAAAATTACTAGTTAAGGGCGGAACATATCGAGGCCCCGTATATTCAAAATCTTTCATTCTTCTTGATTTTATAGGTGTTGTCTGAGAGCATTTCTAAAGAATAATCTCCGATAAAATGGATTTCTCTTTTAGAGTCAGCATCAGACCAAAACATGGTTAAATATCCGTGCTTAAATCCTAGTTGAGCTAGTAATTTAGGATAAACTACAACCTCATCTTTCCCGTCATTTGAAACAATTTCTTTTAGTATGTTTCTGTTTTTACAAATTACAGGAAGGATTAATTTGAGGTAATTCTCATTTATTGATTTAGATCTATTATAGGCTGTTGACTGGCATTTTCTACTACAATATTTAGCATCTATCCTTTTGGGTACAAAGGTATCTGCACAAAATGCACATATTATTTCAGGATTCTGCATAAGCCTAATGTTTTGAGTTCCGTTCTAAAAACTCCAACACACTCATCTTAGAATACCTAATTATTCTGCCGTGCTTGCTAAACTTAAACTCTTGAGCATCCCTAAGATTTTGGAGTGTTGTTTTACTCTTTATTCCAAGTAAACACATAGTCTCTTTCTCTCCGATCCAATCAGGTTTTGGCTGAGCTACTGACTTTACAGTAATTTCTACGGTGTTTTTTATTTCCTTAAGCAGCATTTTATATGCTTCTGAATCTATTACGATAACATCCATTTGTAAATAATTTAAATTAACATCTACGCAAAACTATTGGAGTTATTTATTTAAAGAAAGGAAAAAAGTTTACGTTTTTTCATCAGTGAATTAGACCAAAAACGTGGAAAAAAATGGGTTTATTTTAATTCTCGACTTAGCCTTTGTATGAATTTCTTTTTTTGGTAAGTCAAATCGCTCTTATCATATTCAAACAAATTGAACTCAACAAACAAATCGACAAGTTTAGACAATGTTGCATTTCTAGTTTTAAATACTTTCTCATCGATTAAAAACTGATACATGGATTGTAAGTTGTATTGTATAGCAAACCTGATAGCAAATTTTGTTGGCTTATGTAAATTTGGTAAATACTGATTTTCATTATCCGATAGTCTCTCTACTTCATCTCTTTGAGAGAGGATTCCTTGCATAAGTAAAGATATGAGTCTCTCCCCTTTTACACTTAATGTTTTAGGATGCAAATTCCCATTTTTAAGTTTTTCGGATAGAGATTTACCATCATCATTGTCATCGATAGAGCTTTCTTCGGTTCGCACCTGAAAACTAATCTTGGAAATATTTAAAGGATTTGAATCGTATACCTTTAGTAAGTCAGAAAATTCATCAAGACCTTTGTATATGTTTTGCTTAAACTCTATTTGATCCGATCCGAATTGAACCTGCTTAATTGAAAACAAAAACTCACTCCACAAAACAGACATTGCATCTATTAATACAGTTGATTTAATACTAAAAATAGATTGAATCTTCGATTGAATCTTCGCTAAGTTTGATAAATAGTTATCAGCAAGGGGGCCAAAGGCAGGAAGCACGTTTAACTCTTCAAAGTCGCAATATCCTTTAGTTATTTCGTATACCTCAACACTTATTAAGTCTGGCTTCATAATATTTATTTAGTGGCCTAAAATTATCAGAAGAAATTAAGCCACTACTGCATTTTCATTAATGAGGTCGATAATTTTTACAACTTTTATCAGGTCAGCATCATTCTCAAAAACACCGCTGATTCCTTGATCATTTAAATCCGTAAATGGAGCTTCGTACAACATGCTTTTATCAATTGTACCATTTTTAGATAAATAAGAAATAATAGTCTTTATAAAAGTCATTTGATCCGCTCTTAAACTCCCTACTTGCAAGAAATCAGCAAAAGCCTCATTCAAAGATTCCTTTTCTAGACCAGTAATGCTTCTTATAAAAGCACCTAGTGGCTTTTCACCATACTGCTGAACAAACTCCTGTTTTGTACCAGCAACACTCTCTGTGAAAAGAATGTTTTCTAACACATCCAACTCAGACTTGTTGATTGGTATGTTGTGGCTAAGTTTATGAATAGTTAAATGGTCTTTATTTTTCCTTATGTAGCTCTCTACTCTATCTTTATAAGATTGTAAACTAACGTATGTCTGGGTTACTGGCTCTCTTACTATAATTCCATCATAATCTAAATCATCTTCAAAGTGGGTGTAAATTGGCTCTTGCTTTACCATTTCTAAATACTTAATTAGTTCTCTCAACGCTACTCTTAAATCATCTAACTTTTTCACATTAATAGTTTCCCAATAATGATCTGTTTGAAGTTCTTTTAAGAGCGTAAGATGATGGGCTACTTGAGGGATATTGTCTTTCTTTTGTAATGAAGCAGCTGTCCTAAATATTTTATTCATGTACTTCCCAGTATCTCCAGAACCCGTTAAGAGTAAAATTTGATACACCAAAACTAACATATCAAACCTTCGAGCCAGTTCATCATCATCTTTTGCAGCAGGTTGCAAATGGGACAAATGTGAATTTATTTCTTGGACATCACTTTTAGAAAGATTAAGCCATTTACTCTTATTGCTAAACTCTTTAACATGTCGCAACTCTTTTCTTACAACAAATCTATTTTCATCTAAATTTTGAATTGTTTTATGTAGCTCATTTAAATATGAATCTCTTATTTCAACCTCTTCAGGTGTCTTTTCTGAAAGGTGAGTAATTAGTTGAGAAACCTTAAGTTTTGCCTCAAATATTTGCTGCAGTAAAGGCTTCATACTTGTAGCTGATGTTCCTTCTGGGTGCTCATCAAAGAATTCAAAATTCTGACAATAATCAAAAATCATGAATTCAGTTTTATGCTGGTCAGGACCAAATAAATTTGGGCACAAACGAGTACCTCTTCCAATCATTTGCCAAAACTTAGATGAGCTCTTTACCATCTTAAAAAAGACAAGATTAACTACTCTTGGAGCATCAACTCCTGTGTCCATCATGTCCACAGAAACTGCAATTTGAGGCTCTTGTTCCTCAAACGGATCAGTAAATTTTTCTAGTAAGTCTTGAGCTTTGGTTTCATAATTGTCAATCACCCTCAAAAACTTACCGCCATACTCTGGATAATTGCAATTAAAACGTTCTTCAATAAATACAGCATGTGCATGATTTTTAGCAAAAACAATAGTCTTACCTAACTTATCACCACCACTCACCTTAATGCCGTCATTCATCAAATGTTCAAGCACTTTATCTACGGTATCTGTATTAAACAACCATTTATTTAAAGCTGCACTGCCTATTTCTTCTGGAGCTTCTTCATTAGAAGGGTCTCCAAATTTGTCTTCGTACTCTTCTTTCTCTCTATCTGAAAGCTCTGCATACTTGATTCCTTCTCTTTGAAATTTTAGCGGAACACTTATGGATCTTGGTGGAACTAAATACCCTTGTTCTACGGCCGTATTTAACTCATAAGCAAAGGTTGGATTGTCGTCTTCTATTCCAAACAAACCATAGGTGTTTCGGTCTATTTCTGTTTTTGGTGTGGCCGTAAGACCTATAAGCATGGCATCAAAATAATCAAAGATGGCGCTGTACTTTTGATACACAGATCGGTGGGCTTCATCTATAATAATTAGATCAAAATGACCTACCCCATAAAAGCGTTGGTCGTCTGTTTTGACCTTGTCTATTTTGTTAATTATTGTTGGATAAGTAGAAAACACCAAACGCGTTTTGCTGTCCTCTTTTTCTTTTGTTAAATCGATAGAAGAAAGATGTTCTAAGTGTTCCTTAAAGGCATTTTTAGCTTGAGAGACTAATGCATTTCTGTCTGCCAGAAAGAGAACTCTTTTGGCCCAATTGCATTTGGTAAGCATATCTACAATAGCCGCGGCAGTTCTGGTTTTTCCACTACCAGTAGCCATTACCAATAAACTTTCCCTTTTAGCTCCCCTTAGTGCACCATCTTTCCCCTCTACAACTAAATTTTCTGCCACTCTTTTAATAGCCTCTAGCTGGTAATCTCTTCCTGCTATACCCTTATTAACTTTGAAACTTCTTAAGTCTTTTCGTGTACCTCTTCTATCTATAAGTAACTGGAGTTCATCTTGGATATAAAAACCTTGAACTTCCCTATCGGTATAAAAAGTATCATCCCAGATATAAGTTTCAAAACCATTGGTATAAAAAATTACAGGACGCTGATGGTGCATTTGTTCCAAACAATCCGCATATAGTTCAGCTTGATGCCTACCTTTTCTTGCGTCTACTTGAGTTTTTTTAGCTTCTACCACTGCTAAAGGCTTTCCGTCTTTACCCCAAAGTACGTAATCTACATAACCAACTCCAGTTGGGTTGGTACTTTTAGGCATGCCTTTTACTTCATACTCTAAATCTCTGCCTTCTGAAAGATTCTCCCAGGCTGCCTCTTTTAACAAAACATCTATATAAAGTTTCCGGGTAACCGATTCTGGAATTAATATAGGAATTGTTTTGGAAGGGTCTTTTACCTTTTCCCTCTCTACCCTTCTTTTTGTATTTACTTTTTGTTGATGTAATAACTGATTTTTTAGCAGTTCTATTTGAGCCGCTTGAGCTTCAATTTGTGCTCGCTCTTCTTTATCTTTCTCTCTACTTTTATCAAGCTGATCTTCTAATTGCTGAAGTGCCTTAAGCGTTTCTTTTTGCTCGTTTCCATCCGGGATTAATTCCATAGAGAAGGTAGGGATCTCGACTTCTTCCTCACTGTAATAGACCCCTAAAAAACTCAAAAACCGAAATAAGTTTTTTATGCTAGCCAAGGATTGATCTTGAGAAATTGATTTTCCATGTGCAGCGTTATTCCCTGTTAAACGTATGAGGTTTATTTCCCTAAACATAGAAGGTTTAATGATTTCTCTAAAACATTGCTCATGAATTAAACTAGATAGCTTCGTGTCATAAGGCCATTGCAATTCCTCATCATTTTGATAAAGCCACTGCACTGTTTTTTCAAGTGCACTTCTGGAAATCATAGCACTTGCCTTGGGAGAGGTTAACGTAAGCTTCTCAGCTTCTTTTGCCTCTCTATATATGGCAGGCCACTCTTTGTATAAGAACTGAAAGTTACTCATCTATCTTAATTGAACCTTTGTTTTATATAATCCATCATTTGACTAGGAGTTAAGCTTGCAGATGAACCTCCTGCTCTAATATAAAATTCTTCTTCGTTTCCTTTCTTAAGATAAACAGGCACTTTGCTAGGCTTAACATCTATCAAGAAAATACGCTCACCTTTATAATCATGAAAACCTGGTTTTATATTTAACATTGTAGCTGCACCAAGTTGTGATTTAATGAGGTTTCCAAGATGTAAGTCCATCTTATCTTCGTTATCAAAACCATCATTTGCAAGTCCTAATGCCGAGCCATCATCAGCAACTCCGATAACTAATGTTCCGCCTTCTTTTGAATTTAGAAACCCATTAATAGTTTTAACTACAGCGTGCTCCATTGCCTTATCCCTTTGACCGGTATGTAAATTAACTCTTAAGGTAGACTTAAATTCTGTATAGATACCCTCACCCTGAGATACCATTTGCGCTATTGTAGTTGGTTTTTCATCTACAACTTCACCTTTTTCTAATTGCTTAAACCCATCCTTGGTTACGCGAGCCATGAGCTTTCTTCTCTCCTCTAAAAACTCATTATATGTCATGCTCTCCCAATCTCTTGGTAAAGCATGCCAATAGTTAATTTTTTCTAATTTATCTTGGGGAATTATATTTTTAAATTCTTCAAGATACTCTGACGGTGGCGAATCAGAAATCTTAATGTTATCCTTCCATTCAACAAAAGCAAAATTGGCTATCTGATTGGTAATTCTTGTGCCTTCAAGTCCAAAACTCTTCAAGTAATTTTTAGGAAACAAGTGATGCCTTTCAACTTTACTTTTCTTAGCTCTGGTGGTAGGATCTAATGCGTCCCATATTCTAATCTCAGAGAATAATGCTCTTGCATCTAATAAATGTAATGCCGCTATATAACAGTTATTCAACGGAGAATTGGAAGAAGATGTCTCCATCCTCGCAGGCAATGTTGTCTCCCAAAAGTCTTCTGTTAATTCAGACTTAATGGTATTATTTATCCAATTTAAAAACTCTTCTGCTTTTGTAAACCCTCTAAAATCAGCTAGATCTCTTTCCATCGCAGATTCAGGAGAGCTACTGATATATCTGGAAGTAATAGTAGACATGAAAAACCATCTGGAGATAGCATTTTGAAGATCCTTATCAGAGACTTTGAAATCTTCTTTCCCAATGATATACAATGTGTAAGTGTAGATTAGCGTCCCTTTAGAGTTTATCATAGATGAACTCCTAAAACCTCCCTTTTGAATTATACTCAGAAAATCATGCCAGTTTTGAAGGTCTAATGTTTTCTTTTGAGCAGCCTGTAAAACTGCAAACTGTTTTTCTCTTTGTTCTTTACTTAGTTTGCCTGACTCTAAGTCTTTACCTCTCAATAAAGCATAAGCATACTGAAGTCTTGCCCTTCTAAATCCAATTCCAACAGAAACTCTCAGCAGTTGATCTGGGTCAGGTTCAATGAAATAGTTGTAAGGCCCTGGTTTTCCTTTTTCTGGTTTACGAGATGCTTTACAAAAAGCCTCTAGTTCTTTTCTTCCATCTTCCCAGAATACAGACATCAAGGTTAAAATAAAATCAGCTTGATTTAGGGACTTCCCTTTTGAGTTTATTCTCACAAACACTTCTGCTACTTGCTCCTCATCTATGCCTGCGGAGAGCTGTAAAACAGTAAACGGGAAAGAGCCTATACCAAATAGTTTTTGAAAAGCCATTTCACATTTTGTCTGTTCCTCAATAGAAAATTCTTTACCATCCTCTTCTCTTATTTTTTTGAGCTTAGTTATATAATCACCTACAATAGCAAATTGGCTTGCGTCTTTTGAAAAGCACTTGCTGATATTTGGAATCCACTCTGGGTTTCTTCTTATACTGGCATCAGCTACATCAAATTTTCCTTCTAAAGGCTTAAAAGCAATCTCAATCTTTTCAGAATCATAATTCTCTCTTATGACTGATATTCCTTTAATTACAGCAAATAGAGAAGTGAGTCTTTGCTGTCCATCTACAATTAAAAGATGAGGAACTTTTTGATGACTGAAGGTACCTATTTGTTTGACGCCTTTCTCTGCATCAGTTTCCCAAAACAATAAATATCCTACAGGGTATCCTTGATACATAGAATCAAAAAGGTCTCTTACCTTGGAATTTTTCCACACAAAGGGTCTTTGGATGTCTGGTAACCCAATCTCTCCCATTTCTACATCATCCATTAATTTGGATAGTGAATAGCTTACTTCTTTAAATAGTGGTTTACTCATAATATTATTAGCTTAATTGGTCAACTCTCCTTTAAATGCCCTTTGTAAAAGGCTGTTAAACAAATCTTCTGCCTGAGCTAAACTAGCCTGTGCTTGTGCTTTTTGTGATTCTATAGCTTGAAATATATATTCAAATTGGTTTTGGAGTACAAATGGAGGGTTTATTACAAGGTATTTTTTTAAAATACCTGAATTTAGATTTGGTTGATTTCCTCCTCTTCCTAAGCTTCTCAAATCAATGTAGGACATCTGAATTAATTTGTACAAGAATATGAAATTTGCCTTGTCAGACTTTGTAAGAACAGCACAAGCTTGGTTTGTAGAAGCCTCTATACCTAATAACCCTACTTGCCCTCTTGTTTTACCTTGTCCATACATTGCTATAATCAAGGATCCTGCAGGATACAATTTACAACTTGAATTACTTAATGCAGTCTTAGATATTTTTTCTTCAGTATCTAATATTATTTTGCTATTGACTTCTCCTGTTTTTACCCATGGAATATCACCATTAAAGTTTTCTTCATTTTTTCTGCTAGGTGTACTTCCTGAGCTAATTGTACCAATTTCTTCTAGCTTTATTCTCTCCCAACCCTTAGGATTACCCACAGGATCCCCAAACATATCCAGAAATAAACTCTGAGTTAGTTCATCATACTTTTGAATGAGTGCTTTTGTTTTTTGCCTGTAGGCATCTGCTGCATCTAAAATAGCTGCTATCTTTTTTTGTTGGTCTAGTGGGGGAAGTGGGATATTGAGACTTTCCAATGTTGGTCTGCTAATGTGAGGAATTGTAGCTCCAGTGCAAGTCTCTCTTAAATACCTGAACTGACTTTGTAAAAATCTACCAGTATATGGAGAATAAATATTATCTACCTTGGGAGAAAGTTTAGCTAAAGTACTTCCAATGACTCCTTTAAGATTGTAGCCTATTGTTCCTGCATTTGCTCCATCCCACGCAATTAATACATCATTTTCATTACAAATAATATTTTTGTCATCATGCTCAGCATACTTAATTTTATCATCTGAACGCAAGTCCCCTATCTGAATATACCTTTGTAAGTTATTATCATTTGACTCAACAGCTTTTTTGCCTTTAGATATTTTGAAAACATTTTTTAAAATCATTCCAACATCTTTTTTAAAGCAGTTAAAGCTTTATTTCTTTCTTGATCCAATGTTTCAATATCCTTTATAATTTCGGATGGAGCAGCATATTCTATTTCTTCATAGATGATTTCCTTATATCTATTTATAGAAAGATCCCAATCATTGTCTTTAATCTCATCAAAAGGCACCAGGAAACTCTTGTCTGTTCTAGTTCTCTCAGATTCACCTGCTAGATTGTGATACCTGTTTAGGATGTCTGGAATATCATTGTCCTTAATTTCATTACGCTTATCATCTAAACTATAGCCATCTGCTTCCATATCATAGAACCAAACTTTATCAGTTCCGCCAGTTCCTGTTTTGGTAAAGAAGAGTACTGCAGTACTTACCCCAGCGTAGGGTTTAAACACTCCACTTGGCATAGAAATCACAGCATCAAGCTTGTGTTTTTCAATAAGCTCTTGACGTATCTGCTTATGAGCTCCAGAACTTCCAAACAACACCCCATCTGGTACAATTACGGCAGCTCTACCACCTGTTTTCATCATACGTAGCATTAGTCCTAAAAAGAGCAATTCTGTCTTCTTAGACTTTACGGTTTTAAGAATAGAATTCTCTACAGCATCATAGTCTAAACTTCCTTTAAAAGGAGGATTGGCTAAGATTAAAGAATATTTACTCCTTATGTCTCCAGCACTTTCACTCAGCGCATCATTTTTTATAAGATTTGGGTTTTCTATACCATGGAGTTGCAAGTTCATAGCTCCAATACGGATCATAGTATCATCTATCTCAACCCCATTAAACATTTCATTGTTAAAATGGTCTCTAAAAGCCTTGTCTAAAAATAAATCTTGGTGGTTGTCTCTAAAATATTCACCTGCAGCTACTAAAAAACCAGCGGTCCCAGTAGAAGGGTCACATATAACATCATCCTTTTTAGGTTGAGTCATATCTACCATCATCTTAATAATATGTCTTGGTGTTCTAAACTGTCCATTGGTTCCAGCTGTAGCCGTTTTGGACAACATGTATTCATACAGATCACCTTTGGTGTCTCTGTCATTCATGTTAATCTTATCAATAAGCTGCACCACTTGATCTAGCAGTCTTGGAGTAGCAATAATAAAAGTAGCCTTACTCATAAACTCAGCAAAGACACCTGCAGCATCTCCCACTTGTTTCATATGATCAAAGACGGTCATGTCTTCAATTACAGGTTTTGTAAACACTTCAAACATAGACTCAGGATCTTTATTTTTGAAGGAGCTCCATCTGAGTTCTTTTTGAGCTGTTGTGAAAATGATATTTTGGATAGGAATACCAACAGTATTAGCCTTTTTCTCTTCTAAAAGCTGACGTTCATCTAACCTTCTTATAAAAAGCAGATAGGTAAACTGTTCTATAACAGATAGTGGGTTAGAAATACCACCTGTCCAAAAGGCTTCCCAGATTTTATCTACTTGTGATTTTAATTCTCCTGTAATCATTTGGTTAATTTTATCCGACAATTTAATCAAAATAATATAGTTTTATAAAACTATAAGAAGTAATCTTGAGAAGGTAAAAATTATGGAAAGAAAACTATACCAAACCATTTGTAAAAATCTAAATAAGTCTTGCAGCGTTGAATTTTCTTTCTCTGTTGTTACGAAGGGAATTGAAGTTTATCCAAATCTGAAAAACATTAACGATAAAGACATTGAAACTATTAATGAAGGATTAGAATCATGGATATATGATGAACTTGAAAAATTAGGTAATGAGCATGATGCCTATTTTGATGCTGGTACTATAAAATTTGATTCAAAGGAAGAATTATTATATAAAGCATCTTGTGAAGTAGATGATAACTCTATAATTGGTGGGGAGGTAGATTCATACAACAAAAATAAACTAGTAACTGTAAATCTGAAAAAAATAGCGTGTAACATATTAAACATCAATATGAACAAATTAAATGAAGAGTCATTTAATTTACATATTGACATAGACAAGAACAAGGGAATTGAAGGGTTTAATAATTTTAAAATCTACTATGATTTTGATAACGGAAAAGAGATCGAGTTAGAATTAGATGAAAAAAAATCTCTGAAAATTAAGGAAGAAATCCTGGATATAATAAGTGAGTGGTCTGGCCAATATTGGGGTGATTTAGGAGAAGTTGAAACAAATATTAAATGTGAGATGGAAGATTCATTTACAATTACAGATATGATCAGTTTTTCAAAAAAAATTGAAATTAGTGGTGAATGACGGTTTAAAATTCGAAGACATTTCTTTTGATGTTTTCAGAGAGTATCTTAAAGTTAAAAAAGACGAATTGAAGTGGTTTCTTTGGCATCTTAACAATACGTCAATAGAATTTAAATACCAACATATTATTCAAGTAGATAAAATTGTTGGAGTTGTATGTTTTGTGAAGGATATAAACACATTGGTCGACATTTACATTGACCAATCATTCAGAAGAAATAATATTGGCTCAAAATCAATTAAACTAATTAAACATAAAAATTCAAACGAAAATTTAATGTTCAAAGTAAATAAGCTGAATAATGTTTCTTTGCATTTTTTTGATGATTTGATAACTAAAAAAGTTCTAGTACAAAAGAAGTTTGAAGGGAGTTTTTATTTATATAAATGATTGAGATTTTAATAGTATTTAACTAAATAGACTTTTGCAGGACTAAAGATTTACTCCATTAACTCAACCACCTTTACAGCACCCGTAGGGATCAGTGAATTCTCTGCCAACATTCTTTTTAGAGTCAACAACATGTCTAGTTTTGCATCAAATGTTTGGTATGAGCTACTTAAAGACATCGGATGATAAATGATTACATCCTTTAGCTGACCGATACGGTAGGCACGGTCTGATGCTTGATTTTCTTTAGCTGGATTCCAATGACGAGTGTAATGAATTACATTGTTTGCACCTGTTATGTTTAAACCGAATCCAGCTGCGACTGGAGATAAAATTAAAATGTTAAACCCGTCTGACTTATTAAATTCATCTACTATCTTTTGTCGAGAGTCTTTTTTAAATGAAGACCGTATGGCTGTTTCACCATTTATAACCTTTGCCGAAATATCAAATTCATCTATAAATACTTTTTTAAGCAATCGCTGTGTTAGTTTTACATCTGAAAAAACCAAGACTTTTTCATTTTTAGATTTAACAGCATGAATGATTTCAACTGTTTTGCGAAGTTTGGCAGACTGCTCAATCAAGGTTGTAGAATCTGTACTTTCTATAGGAGCCCACAACTTATCAGCTACATAAGGGTGGTCACAAATTCGCTTCCATGAATCTATTGCTTTTAAAATTGCTGTATTGCCAACTTCAGACCCTGACGCTATTTTTAAATCGTATTCTCTTTTTACATCCTGATAGTAAACATCCTGAAGTTCGGAAAACTCATACGCACATTCATGAAAACTTGCTCCATCCCATCCGTTAGGAATTAAATACTTATTGGGTAAATCTTTGGCAACCTCAGACTTTAACCTTCTGAGCATTCGAAAGCCTATTTTGGATCTAAGCTCTGCTGACTTAGCCATTGCTAACTCAGGATCTGCGTCAAATTGAACACTGTAATTTCTAATAAATTCTCTTCGACCTCCTAGAAATCCTGGTTCTACAAAATCAAGTATGTTCCAGATGTCTAATAATTTATTTTCTATGGGGGTTCCAGTAAGCGCAATATTAAATTCTGATTTTAAACTCTTAGCAACATTAGAAACGTATGTGTTGGGGTTTTTAATCTTCTGCGCCTCATCTAATGCTATAACACCCCAATTAACCTGAGCAAATTCAACTCCATTGGAAACTAATGATTCATAATTTGTGATGATTATCTCATTTCGGGAAGCCCTCAATAAAATATCTGTATTTCTATTTGCACCGTGAAATTGAATGACATTACATTCACTTTTAAAAAACTTACTGTATTCATTTTCCCAATTTTCAATTAAGGATACAGGTGCGACTATTAAATAAGGAAAATTGGTTTCAACATTTTCCTGAAAGGATTTATGCCAATGAATAAAACTTAGTATTTGTATGGTTTTACCCAAGCCCATGTCATCAGCCAGTAATGCACCACGGCCATTCTTATCTTTAAATATAGATTGCATCCATGCAACTCCAATTTTTTGGTGATCAAACAGCGTAATACCTTCTTTTATGTTGGGCGGTTTAACGAACTCAAAAACTCCATTTTGGATATCTAAATCTATACTGTTTTCCGTTAAATCTTCATCTTCTTTAACAATAGGAATCACTCTACCGTTAACATAAATAGGAGTACTTTCAGAAAATTGTTTTACACAAAGAGAATAGAGTTCTTTGGCATGCTCGACGGATATAAAATAGCTTTTGTAATTGACGAAGTTTTTGCCTGTGGACTCGGATAACTTAATTAATGCAGAAAAATTCTCTAACTCTGTTTCGTCTTCAATATTAAGGCGAACCATTTCACCAGAAGCCAGTTTTACTTCTAATGCAGGAATCCAATTATTATTGAAGTTTTTCGCAACTAGGTCTATTTTAGGAGTAAATACGCCAATTTCTTCAACCCTTTCAGAGAAGTTCCCTAAATTAACTTTTTCAGGATCAAAACCAAGTGTAGGATTGGTATGAAATTCCTCAATGAACTCCTCTTTTGTCCACGGTTCAATCCGTTTTTCTTTGACTTTTGTGAATTCTTGAACCAAACCATCTGACACAATCATCTTCTTAGCCCCTTGCTCAGATTCAACTGTAAAGTTTGTTCGTAATGGAGCATTAAGCCTTCCATTTCGTTTATCAAATTTTGAAATGAGTTCTGAATTGTGTTCACCGTTAATTTTTGGAGCGATGGAAATGGAGCCATCAGCTTTAGATTCTGGTAAAATCTCCAATTGATCAATAACTTCAAATTCTAATTCGTTCAAGAACTCACTTAAAGAAATGTTTTCGAGATTTTTTAATTGGTTAATGCAATCATATGCATTAAGCTTTTTATTACTACTATTAGAGTGTTTGATTATTGCTTGAGTAGCGTGTTTATGGTCATTATCTAATAAAAATTGGTTCCCTTTTATGTTTATAAATGGAAAAGCAACTGAATTAAAACTATACACTTCACCATTTGGCAGAATAAATGTTGGTTCGAAGTTAAAGGTATCTGTGTTTAAAACTCCAGAGGTTGAAATGGAGAGCTGACAATCTAAAAAATCTGGGAATGCTAATAAATCTCGCTCTTCTTGACTTAGATTGTAAACAGTATCGACACTCAACTCTAACTCATCCCCAATGAATTGAGCAAAGCCATTGTCTACAAGTTCTTCAACTATAAAAACAGAAGCCTTTTTAAAGGCATGAACGTCAATTCTAATTTTTTCCATAAGTATGCATCCAAGTTCTCAATTTACTCTGCCAATTACCTTGATGAGCAAATCTTCCACTGTCTCTAATTACTGAATAACCTCTCATAAGATTTTGAAAAGTATTGAACTGTTTTAAATGCGATGTTGTATAGGTTTTGGGGTAAGACTTAGAATACGATGAATAAGATAACGAACCGATTAATTTTTGAATGTCATCTTGATTTTTATATACTTGTAGGGGTCCCGCGGCATAACCACCAAACTCAACAAATAGTCTAGAATTAATTTCGAATATTAAAACAGCTCCGCGTGTTCCTGAATAGATTCTATTTAAGTAAGGACTGGCTTTCATTTGGTTATCTAATTCTGCATACAAACTCTGATCTAAAATAATCTTAACATTACTCATTAGTTTAGAATATTTTTTCCAGAATGTCCTTCTATTCTTGTCCTCTATTAATTTCCAAAAACGATCTAAGAACAAATCAGTCATCCAACCTTCAAGAATTTGTTTAGCTGATTGAATAGTTGCTACTTCATTGTTTGACAAACCAGAAGATAAGCGCCAATTTTGATGATCTACATCACCAATTTTATCAAGCGCATATTTTCGAATATCCTGATTATACATCTTTTGTTTGTCAATTCTTGATATAATTCTTGATATAATTAAAATCTCTATTGGTTTAGATATATAACCATCGTTAGATAGGTTACAAATGTTTTGAATCCTAGTAAGGTCGTTGTTATCTCTGGTGAGATTAGTGATGAGAACTGTAGCAATTTGTTTAACAACTACTTCAAAAAACTGCGATTTGATTGCCGTTTGTCGTAGTCCTATCTCATTCAAATAAGTAAGTAGATCTTCATCTTTATTGGTATACCTATCAACCAATAATTCTATTCCATTCTTATCAAAAACATACTTAGATATTTTAAATTGATTAGATTCTTGATTGTAACTATTTGACACCAGATAACTTTTACAAAACTTTACTAGTCTTTTTTGAGTAAACTCCTGTTTCCAAAACATCATTACAGCTAAAAGTAAATGATATGCAACGCTTTTAGATGGGTATTGAGTTAAAATTGAAATGAATTTGTTGAATTCTTTTTTCGACTGGATTAATGCATAAAGTTTAGGGTACAACAAAAGACAACATAATGCTCGTGCCTTTCTCTTTGAGTCGAAATATTCAAAATCAGACCTCCTAAAGTGATCTAAAGCAAGGTTGATTTGATCAATAGCTGGTTTTGATGGAACCAACTTTTCATTGATCAATTTTATTGATCTAAGGCTCTTTTTTTTAACGCGAAGTGTCTCTTCTTTAAGCTGAAATGATATGTTAATCGGCCGAATCAATTATTTAATGTTTTTCAAAAACTGTTCTGCGTCTAATAATGGTTTGAATGTTACGCGACGGGATTTTTTCTTATCCTCACGTCCAGAATCTGGATTTATAATAAGTTTTGAAGAGCTAAAACCAACTGCTACTGATTTATTTTGAAACCAATTCTTTTTTGATTTATCAACTTGCTTGTTTGCAGTTCTTGAGCTAAGTAAATACTGAACAACGCTCAAACTTCTGTTCTGAGATAATTCTAAATTACAAATATAAGGATCTGTACATGGGAATTCTGATGTGCTTTTGTAAAAAGAGGAGGTGTGCCCCTCTACTCTAATCTCTTTTATAAACTCTTTAAATTCATCACGAGTTAAAACCTCAATATAAGAGGGATAAAATTCGTTAAGTAATTTTTTAAAGTCTCTTTTTAACACTGACTCGTATGGATTAAAAAGTACAGTTGGAGAATCAAACACAATTGTTCCATCTGTTTCTATTTGCCCCTCCCATTCGCCCGAGTCAAACTTTTCTTTAAACTTACTATTTAATGCCTCATACAACTCAGTTTGCTTGTCAAAAAACTTATTTGAAGACTCTACCTTCTCTGTAAAAGATGTTATTACTGCCAGAAGTAACAAAACAAAAACAAACAATAGGGCTGACATTACATCACCTACAGACAAACCAAATTCTTCTTGAAACTGATCCTCCATCTGTTAATTCTTTTTGTTGTTAATTTTTTCAAACAAATCTCCAATTTCTTCTATGGTATCGTTTAATGAGGTATAAGCTCCTGAAAGACTATTGGCAGCACCTTCAAGCTCGTTGGCAAAGTCTCCTAAATATTGATTTATGGATGCACTCGCACCTGTCTGGTATGTATTTATACCTTTGTTTATCTCTTCAAATAATGAAGATGTTTGCGTTTTAAGCTGTTCAAAAGAATTTAAATGAGTGTCTAAATACGACTTTGTCTCTTCAAAATTTCTAAAGGCAATGTCTTTGAATTCCAATTGGGCTTCAGACAATGAAGAGCTTGAACTCTCAAGAAGCTCTGACACTTTTACTGTCTGTTGCATAACGTCGTTCGTTCGACTAAAAATTGTTTCTAAATCTTTTGCTGCACTCTTAATTCCTGAAGAAGCCGATAGTAATTCACGAATGTGACTGCTTATAGATTCTTGAGTCTCTGCAGTCCCTTCCATAATCGAAGTAAACCGACCTAAAAGCAGGTCTAACTCTCC
>Ga0209533_1002067_pt1 | contig 18500 bp, 11 predicted proteins | sample COG_04_FD_184748 | JGI IMG/M metagenome (GOLD analysis project Ga0209533, IMG submission 184748) | Pelagic Microbial community sample from North Sea - COGITO 998_met_04 (SPAdes) (version 2) | ecosystem: Environmental > Aquatic > Marine > Neritic zone/Coastal water | place: Helgoland, sampling...
GAGATCGTTAGTGAGACTGACGAAAAGCAATATCAGCTCGCACAAGATTATAAGAGCCAGGGGCGTATGGAGGAGGCCTTGAGTGCATTTCATCGTGTGATTGATGCGCGTCGGGATTCTCCAGAGTCGCACTTCGAGGCGGGATACATTTATTTGGAAGCGCTTAAAGATCCGGTGCGGGCGATTTATCACTTTGATCGTTATTTGCAGTTCAAGCCGAATTCACCACAAGCAACACAGGTGCGGCAATTAATCGAAACGGCGCAGAAGGAGTTCGCCCGCCAGTTGCCAGCTCAGCCGTATCAGGGCGAGTTGGATCGTATCGATTTGATGGAGCTGGTTAAGAATTTGAAGCAGGAGAATGATAGCTTGAAGCGAGATCTCATTGCCGCAGAAACTCGTGTCAAGCAATTGGAAACAGCGCTTGGCCAAGGACGCCGTGTAACCACTGCTCAGACACCGCAGACGGCGGCAGTTCAGCAGCCAGTTACTGTGCAGACGCAGCAGACTCGCCCAATGGCTACGCCGAACCCTGCAAGTGTGCCTCGCTCACACATTGTGCAGTCCGGAGACACCTTGAGCACGATTAGCTCGCGCTATTACGGAACACCCTCGCGTTGGATTGATATCTACCAAGCAAATCGCGACCGTCTACGCAGCGAGAACGCTTTAAAGGTCGGCCAAGAGTTGAGAATTCCATAAGTGTGCTTACTGGAATACTAGGCGGCTTCGATTGACGCTGGGTGGGATGCGATACAGACTGCAGCTTTGATGGAGACAAAAGCATATTTTGATTATAATGCGACTACGCCACTCAGTGATGCGGCGAAGCTCGCATGGTTGGAGGCCGCCGATACCGCATGGCTAAATCCATCCAGCCCTTACCGAGCTGCGGCCAGAGTTCACGCGCGAATGGAGAATGCTCGGGAGTCTTTTGCGGAGGCATTTGCAGTCGAGCCTCAACGAGTCGTGTTTAATTCAGGTGCCACTGAGGGAAACAATGCGGTGTTTGCTCATTGGCAGCAGACCTTACCGAAACGTTCAAAAGTCGCAGTCAGCCCGACGGAGCACCCTAGTGTGATCGAGTCGGCGAAGCATTTTTTTAAGGAGCGTGTGTTATGGTTAGCACTCGATGAGTATGGAGCGGTCGACATCGCTGCCTTGGCTGACGTGGTGCTCGCAGGTGAGGTGGTAGCCGTTTCTGTAATGGCAGCAAATAACGAAACCGGGATATTGAATCCTTGGCAGAAGATTGCTGAAGTCTGTGCGAAGCAGCAGGTCGCGTATCATTGCGATGCCTCGCAGTGGATTGGCAAATTGCCGCTGGATGGACTCTCGAATTGTGATTATGTGACGGGTTGTGCGCACAAGTTTGGTGGGCCGCGCGGAGTGGGTTTTTTGATGTTACCGCAGGGCGCTGCGCGTTTTCAGAGTTTGCATGGTGGCGCTCAGCAGGGCGAACGGCGTGCGGGAACTGAGGACGTGGCGGGTGTTCTGGCCATGTTAGCTGCGTTTGAAGCAGCCACATGCGGGCAGCCAGAGGCGCGGGATGCATTTATGCGGCAGTTGCAATCGACGATTCCAGAAGTGCAGCTGGTTTGTAAACATGGCCCGCGACTTTGGAACACGGCTTCGGTCTTGATGCCGGAATTTGCGAGTGAGCGTTGGATTCGTGCGCTGGAAAAGCGCGGCTTTCTAGTATCCGCTGGCTCCGCTTGCTCGTCTGGTAAAGAGGGGCCTTCGCATGTGTTGGCGGCAATGGGGGTGGATGCAACTGTTGCACGTCGTGTGCTTCGAATGAGTTCGGGGTCCAGAGCGACTGCGGAAGACTGGTCGCTCTTGGCGGATGCGATTCAGTTGGTGTATGATGAACTTAGGTCCGCTGCCGAAGGCTCGACCTCAAGGGTGATTACCTTATAAGTATGCGTTTTCGAAATCTTCGCCTGCAGCGCTTTCGTAACATTGGATTCGCGGAATTGGATTTAAGTGAGGATCGTATATTTTTGCTTGGTCCCAACGGCCAAGGGAAGTCGAATCTGTTGGAAGCTCTCGGATTGGTGACTGCCTTGAGGTCCTTTCGCACGCAAAGCATGGCGGCTCTGCCACAGCTCGGGGCTGAAGGCTACGCTGCAGTGTATGAATTGGAGCATGAGTTGATTGGCCAGACTGAGTTAGAGTTGCAGTCGAATAAGGTGGGGCGAAAGCTTATGATCGATGGTGAGAAGGTCTCGCGCTTAGGTGATTTTATTGGCCGCTTCCCTGTGGTCCCGCTCACCTCTGGTGATTTGATGCTATTGCGTGGGGCTCCATCGGAGCGTCGCCGTTTTGTCGATTTAACGCTCTCGGCGGTCGACCCAGTTTATTATGACGCTTTGCGACGTTACCATCGAGGGGTGGCTGAGCGAAATCGCTTATTAAAGAAAGGGGGCAGTGATGCTGAGCTGTCAGCTTTTGAGGCGGAGATTGCTCCATATGCAGTAGTGATTAATCAGTGCCGATCCATTGGCGTGGCGATGATCCGCAAAACATTGAAGCAAGTGTATACGGATATTGCAGAAGCTGATGAAGGGCCTGAGCTGGAGTTCAGCCCGAGCACTGCGGTCGGTGATGCTGGTGCGTTTCGGCAATTATTAAAAGATGGGCGCAAGCGGGACCAAATAATAGGTTCGACTCAAAAAGGGCCGCATCGCGACGATTTTCAGCTCAGTTTGCAGGTCGGTGGTGCCCGCGAGTATGCGTCGGATGGTCAGCAACGCGGTTTGTGCGTGGCACTGCGTATTGCTCAAGCAAAGATTTTTGAAGAGCGCCTCAAGGTTCGCCCCGTGATTTTAGCAGATGATGTCCTCGGGGAGCTTGACCCACATCGAAAGGCAGGCTTCTGGCAGGCCTGTCCTCCTAGCTATCAAATCATTGCCAGTGGCACTGAATTGCCTGCGGATCTGGGCAGGTGGTCTGTTTATGAGGTCAAAGCAGGGACGTTTGTCGCGTCTACGTCAGCTTAAGCTCTTCTGTGATCGTAAGCTCACCGCTCGTAGCGCAATCTGCGCGCAGGCCAACAAAACCTTCGCGATTATTGTCGTAATACGGCCAAACCAAGCTTCGGTCGGACTCAGGTATCTTTAAAAGGTCAATGGCTTCTCTATTAAAGAAACCAAAATGCCCTTCATCGATGGTTTCAGGGAGCGCGAGGATTTGTTTTTTGCAGTGAAATAAAAACATCAGCCAGTGGCCCGCGCCCTCATAGCTCTTTTCGGAGATATATCCAAAGCAATGAAGGTCAGCGTCCTCGGTTGGTAAGCCAATCTCTTCTTTAATTTCGCGGCGTGCGCACTCATACGGGGATTCACCAGTAGCCATGTCTAATTTGCCACCTATCGGGCTCCAGCAGCCCTGGTTGGGGGCCTTCTGGCGCTGTATGAGTAATTGGTCCCCCGCAGTATTTTGCACAAATACCAGTGCGCTGATTTTGAATGGTAATGTCGCAGCCATAATAGGGTGAAGTTTTCGTGGACTGGCATGAGAGCAAGCGAATTCGACTGTTAAAACGTTATATTTGAGCGAATCTTTTAATTATTGCACCTTCTAGGGCAAAAAATTGGTTGCTATGCACAGCATGGCTACATAACTATCTATGGTTCATGGCTGCAGCTAAGTGTGCTCATGTGTCAGTTCCCTTTCCCCCAAATAGTTGATATGACTAAAGTTTTATTCCCCCTTTTCCTTATCTTGAGCTTTGTTTCCACTGCGTTTTCGCAGGAAATGATCAAAGTCGAGCGTGTTGATTTTAATAAGACAAAGGACGACTGGATTCAAATGGAAGTGCAGTTGTCGTGTGATGATAACACCGCACCCGACGCTCGTGACTCACGATATGTAGAGGCGATCAAAGTTAAGGTTTACTTGGGTTACATTCACGATGCCTCTGCTCGCCAGTATGATTATTACACCTCTGAGCTAGAAATCGTCATCATGGAGAAAGGGGATGACAACAACGTATATTTTTACCTCCCCGGTCTGATCGCAGAGCGTGACCAACTGCCGACCGATCCAGAATTTTATTACGCTGAAATTAGCGTGAAGGGGACGACTCAAAAGCCACAGAAAGAGGCGATGAGTAGCAATATTCCAAATTTAGACATTCTTAATAAGTTTATCTCGAATGCGACTTCTTCTAGTGACACGGAGCATTTGCTAACGCCTATCTATTACGCACCGAGCGAAGCCCGTGAACGCGTGAGTAAATTGCCAACATTCCTACGACGCGATGTTCGTCAATAAGATGCCTCGCTTTAAGTCTTATCAGTTTCTCAATACCTATTTGATTCAATGAGTAGTTCTAAAAGATTGATTATTAATTGCGGAGCCAGCCGGGTGACCGCAGCGCATATTTCAAAGCAGGGCGCTGGTTTTCAGATCGACAAACTTGCTGTCGAAACCTTGCACTACGATTACTCTAACGACGATGCGTGGTTGGATGCAGTTGGTGATGCGCTTCATACACTAGCTCGCGAGCACAAGTTGTCTGGCAAGGCAACCCTGATACTTCCTGGAAATCAGGTGCTCACTAAGACGATTCGTATTGCGAATGTCGAAGAGTCTAAGCGTGCTCAAGTGATCGCCTTTGAGGCGCAACAGAACATTCCCTATCCACTTCACGAAGTGGTCTGGGACAGCCAAGTGGTCGGCGATGACGGTATCGAAACGGAAGTGCTCTTCATTGCATGTAAGTCAAACACAATCAATGACTTTTGCGCTAAGGTAAGCGATGCTGGACTTGTGGTCGAGTCGATCAGCGCTGCGACTGTGCTCGATTTTAATGCATTGCAATATGCCTATCCTGGTCACGATGAAGACACGCTATTGATCAATGTCGGTGCGAAGTCTACGAACTTGTTGTTTTGTAGTAGAGATGGATTTTTTGTCCGTAACATCGCTCTCGGTGGCAACTCTCTTACCCAAAACATTGCAGACAGTATTGGTAAGCCCTTTGCGCAAGCTGAGGAATTGAAGCATAAGTTCTTCAGTGGGGATTCATCATTTTCCGAGGACGACTCGGGGTCTAAGGTGCTCCTTGCGAGTGCCGATTCTTTCATGCGTCGAATGAGCCAGGAAATCACTCGCTCAATTGTCAATTACCGACGTCAAAAGCACGGCTCCGCTCCAAAACGCATTTTATTAAATGGTCGCGGGGCACTGTTGAGTGGCTTGGTTGAGAAGCTGGCGGAGTCGCAGAAAGTGACCGTTGAATATTTCAACCCACTTGAAGGCGTGACCTTGGACGGTGATATTCACATTAAACCCGAAGAACTGCGCTTGCAATTGAGTGAGATCATCGGCGAAGCAAGTCGCGAAATGTTGCCTAATGGTGCAGGGGTCAATCTATTGCCTGATGCAATCCAGAGCGAGATGGCATTTGCTTCGAAGAAGCCCTTTTTGATTATTGCTGCGGCGTGTTTGGCGCTGGCACCATGGCCCGTATTTATGGTGCAAAAGCAAATCAGTTCAGCTCACGAGCAGATTGCACAAGACACTCAGTCGCAAGTGGCTCCCTTTCAGTCGCGCCAGTCGGCCATTGCCAATAATAAGGCTACGGCTGAAGATTTAGGCCGTAAAATTCAACGCGTCGAAGGACTCGTGAACTCGAAATCGAACTGGATACAGTTTTTTGCCGAGCTGCAAGATAGTCTAGTCAGCGCGGAAGATGTGTGGCTGGACGATTTAAAAGTGCTGCGTGAGCAACCGCAAGAGGGTGCTGCAACGTATGAAGTAGTCGTTAAAGGGCAGATGCTTGTTCGTGAAAGCGTAGAGGGTAATGCTGTCGACCAAGAGGTGCTTTCGCGAAGAATCAAGTCGCTTCAATCGAGTTTCGAAGGCTCCGAATTTGTGGTCTCCTCTAAGGGGCCAATGATTACATGGACTAGCCTCCGTGAAGGTCTAAACGTTTTACCTTTTAGTATTAATCTGGTCGTGGATACCGCAAAGCCACTATAACCATCATGGATTTTATTAAGAAAAATCTAGTCTTCTGTTTGATCGTAGTGATTTGTTTGTTGGCGTGCGCCGCAGGTGCATTTCTGGCATACACCGAATCAGGCAGCGTTCAATCTGAAGCTCAAAAGGCCAAAAGTGCTCAAGCACAGCTCAACAATCTGTTGGTTGCCAGTCCGGCGCCTTCAGCTGACAACGTCGCTGCATCCGAGCAGAATGTGGCGGCTCTGAAGGCAGAGTTGGAAAAGATTCGTTCAGATCTCCAACGTGGTTCACGAATGAATACGTCCTCTGATGGAGTTGGCGTCATGGCGGGTATCCAGCAGTATATCTCAGAGTATCAGCGCCGTGTTGCAGATGTTGTGGATGCCGATGGAGAGCCCGCGCCGATCGAGACGCCTAAAGATTTCGCCTTTGGTTTTCAAGAATACATTGAAACGGGTGCCCCGCTTCAAGATCCTAAAGTGATCGCCACTCTAGACAAGCAGCGCCAAATTCTCAGCTATATAGTGAATCAATTGATCGATTCGAACCCCGCAGCAATTACAGCGATTAAGCGCGAAGTGCTTGAGGTCAAATCAGCGGATGACAAATCAGGCAAAAGTGGTAAAACAGGTTTTCAGATCTCAAGCGCCATTTCTGCCCGCGTGCCAGGAGCGATTGATACAATGGCCTACAGTGTAACGTTTACTGGCTACACCGCATCACTAAGAGCATTTCTTAACAATCTAGCGCAATTCGATTTGCCGATCGTAGTCCGTAGTATTGAAGTGCAACGCCCGCAGGGGAGCGCCACTACTGCAGCCCCGAAAAAAGGCAACGCGCTGGATGACATTTTTGGTGCGTTCGGCGGCGCGAGCTCTACGACAGTTGAAACGACTGAAGAGGCCCAAAAGCCAATCATTGAAGAGAACCTTTCAAGCTTCACGGTCGTTCTCGAATTTATTGAAATTATCCTCCCCCAGAACGCGGAGCAAAACCCTTCCTAATCACAAATGAATAAAATCTACGATAAGCTATTACTGGCAATTGCTGTATTGGCACTCCTTGCAGGGGTGGGGCTTTATGTGACTAAGTCTGGAGCGGTGCCACAAGCGAAGCCGCAAGGTTCTGCTCAGGCTGCCGATAATCCTTACGCCAACGTTCCAGTGCCGGAATCGAGTAGCGCAGACGTATCATGGCCTGAAGCTCCTAAGCAAGCAGGCTCTGGTTGGATCTACGATGTCTTCACGCCGCCCAAAATTTATTTACTACCGGACGGCACCTTTACTGCAGAAGATCCCACGGGACGCTTTAAGGAAGTTCCTTTTGGTGTTTATCTAGCCGATATCAAGCAGGAGCCCTACCGTATTCAGATTGAGGGTTATATTGAGGAAGACCTAAGCGATGCGAGCAAGAGTTTGATCCTGCTATACGATGAGGAAAATCAAAAGAGCATTCGTGCGCGGGTCGGAGGCGTGGTCTCCGCCGCTGAATTCAAGGTTCTTGATTTTCAGATTAAACGCATTTCAGATCCTAAAGAAGGCATCTACAAGGAAGCGACTGCCAAGATTCTCGATCAGCGCACCAACGAAGAAGTTGTCCTCAAGCACGGTGAGCGTCTTTACGACGACGACGTCATTGTTGTCATACGTTCAAAGCAAGACACCACCGTGGATATAGAGCTGACTCAAGCTGGCGCAACTTTTGAAACCGACCTCGGCCAATATGTGCTGAAAGAGATTAAACTTGAAGAATCTGCCGTAACAGTGGAGAAACTAGGTAATGAAGATCGTGAAGCTGAGACTCGGCGGCTCACGCTGCAATCTTCTGCTCCTGCTGCTGTCACCCCAGAACCTTCTACAGATACTTCCTCCGAAAGTGATGCACTAGAGTTTAATTTCTAGTAGCAGTTCTTTAAACAAACAACACGACTCCCGAACACAAATTATGAAAAAATACCTCGCTGCACGCATGCGTTTATCCGCCATTCTTATGGCTGGTGCGCTTGGAACCACGACATTTGTCGCTCATCAGACGCTGAATGCGCAGAGCACGCCAGATAAGATTCGTCTGATGGCAGAAACCCTTCGCGCTCGCGACTCTGGAAATCTGGAGACGGCCAAAGCTAAAGCCGAAGAGTTGATTAAAATCGCACCCAATGATGAGAACGTTCAACGTTTGCTCGCTTCGATTAATGCGGAGATGGATCGCCGTAGTGGCGGCCAAGCCGTCTATGGTGTCGCACCGAATATTACTAAAGAAGCTGCGATGTCCATGGACTCCAGTGCGTCTGGTGCTGAGGCAATTACCGCCGCAGCCGCGGCATCTCAAGATGCCAATTTAGCCGCAGCAAAGAATGCGATAACTGAAGCTGAAGAACTTGCAGCTCTCGGTGCATACGCTGATGCGACCAATCTTCTCAATGCAGCCAGTGCGAGTTTGACGCTCAACACAGCAACTGCTGATACGATTGATGCTTTGGAAGATGCCAAAGCTCAAGTAGTTCTCGAAGAAGCTAAAGCCCTCGCAGACGCAGGCGACCTCAAGGGTGCTGAGCAGCGCGTGGAAGATTACCGCTCTGCAGGTGGTAATTCTCGTAAGGCAAACAGCCTCGCAAACAAGTTGGACGACCAGATCTCCAATCCATATGATTTAGACATCAACGATGTCAGCCCAGAGTATGTCGCGCAAAGTAAGATTATTCGTGATCTACTTACTCAGGGACGCGCTCAATACCTTAACGGTGATTATGATGGTGCTTCAGCTAGTTTCCGCCAAGTAGAAGCAAGAGATTCTAATAACGCAGAAGCAAAGCTATTCCAAACTAAGATAGCTGAAATTCTAGGAGGCATTCACAAGCAAAACTTCTACAAGACGCGCCAGCAAATGCTGACTGAGGTCGATCAAAATTGGGAACGCCCTAAAGTGTTTGATATTACTTCGTCGGGTCCAGTGGATGGGCCTGATGATTCCGTCATCGCTCGCAAGATGAATAACATCGTGATTCCTCAGGTTAATTTCTCAGGAATGGAGCTCACTCGCGTGATCGAAACACTTTCTGAGCTTTCAGTAGAGTATGATGTAGAGCGCACGGGTGTGAACATTGTGCCTCTTTTCAATCCTAATGATACAAATCCACGTGTGAACATCAGCTTACGCAACTTGAGCTTGGATCGAATCCTTCAATTCGTAACACAACAGGTTAATTTCGAGTATGACGTCGGTGCCGATGCCGTAACCGTGGCACCATCCGGCGGCGAAAGTGGTTCGCAAGGCACTATTACTGAATTTTTCCCAATTTCTCGTGCAACGGTCATTCGTTTGACTGGCTTCCGTGATGGTGGCGGCAGCTCTGCAGGCCCTGTAGATCCATTCGCAGCTCCTAGCTCCGGAGGCAGCAGCGGTCCTTCTCAAAATGAAGAAGTCGAAGCACTTCAGAATTTCTTCCAAAGCGCAGGTGTGAACTTCGAAATCCCAGGTAGTAGTCTTGCATTTGACGGAGAGCAACTGATTGTCACCCAATCACGTCGCAATCTAGAGCGTATGCGCACGATCCTTCGTAACTATAACGAAGTGAAGCAAGTTGAGATTGAAGCTAAGTTCCTCGAAGTTTCACAAAACGACCTCGAAGAAGTTGGTTTTGATTGGAATGTCGGAGACAGCCCTACGCCGTTTCTAACTGCTGGTGGTGCGCCAATCCTAGACGATTTTGGTAATCCAACTGTTGCCTATGAGCGTGTCGGTCAAACTCAGCAACGCACTCTAAATGATGGCTTTAGCGTCAGCACCGCGCAGTCGAACATTACGATTAACGGTGGTGCCGTAGCATCAAATTCGGCACCTGACCTCGCATCCGCAATCGACCTCGCGTCAAATGCTACCAGCCTCTTTACGGCTTCTGGATGGAGTGTGAATGGTTACGACGTGAATTTTGCGCTACGTGCACTTTCGCGCAAGTCGGGCAGTGATCTGATGAGTGCTCCGAAGGTAACTGTGCTATCTGGCAAGCGTGCTAATATCACAGTTGCTCAAGAACTTCGTTACCCAGAAAGTTACGGCGACATTGAGTCGACAGTATCTTCCAGTAACTCAGGCGGTGCCGCGATCTCGATTACAGCAGGAACTCCTCAAGACTTCGTCACACGCAATGTCGGTGTGGAAATGTCAGTCACTCCAAATGTTGAGAATGACGATACCATCAGCCTCATCCTCGAACCTCGTGTAACCGAGTTTGAAGGATTTGTTGAATATGGTGGTCCTAGTGTCGCAGTTGTTGGTGGTGGCACAAGTGCCCTAGCTGGTGTTGTTTCAGAGCCAACTACTGTAACAGTCCCAGCTGGTTTCTATCAGCCTGTATTCTCGACACGTGAGCTTTCAACTGAAGTGACTGTGTTCGATGGCGCGACTGTAGTCATGGGTGGCTTAACACGTGATGAGGTGAAGACTATCAACGACAAGGTCCCAGTCCTAGGGGATATCCCAGGTCTCGGTCGCTTGTTCCGTTCCGAAGGTGAAACTCGCCAAAAGCGTAATCTGCTCATCTTCGTAACCGCAAACTTGGTCAGCCCAGGTGGTTCCCCATCACGTCAGCAATACCGAAATGTGAATGCGAATTCACTCTTCCAAAATCCAACGATTATGACGCCAGCAGGAGCTGCTAATCGTTCCATTGATGCCGCTGAGTAAAGGAGTCCAGCTCTGTTAGTTCTTAAGTCAAGAGGCTCGATTCCATATCGAGCCTCTTTTATCTGCTTATAGGTAATTACAATTCTGGTTAAAGTTATACATTCCCCACATCTAATGAATTTATTAAAAGGAACTGGTTTAATTACAGCTTGCGCATTGATTGCGACAGCCGTTTACGAGTTTAACGGGTGGCGATCTGGAGAGGAGGCAACTGCGGCGTCGACTGCAAATGCGCCGAGTGAGGACCAATGCTGTCCTCAAGACGCGCTGGTTTCTCAGAAAGATGACGCAACAAGTCCTAAAGATGAGCAAGCCACGCTAGCAGATGAGTCAATTGATAATCAATTGGTAGCGCAGATCTTTACTGCTTTTTCTTCTTCTCAGAGTAAACGCCTCGGTGAGGAGCTCATCGATGATTTGAGTGAGCTCTCATCACGTGGAGATGCGGTTACACTCGAGTTGCCCGGGTTTTCACTATCTGGTCGCGTGCATGCCTACGATGCGGAATCGACGATAAAAAACATTTCTATAGATTTGGATAATAGCCTAGGCCGTGTGTTCGTCAGTATTCATGATTCAGGTAAACTACGTGGTAACATCCTTTTTAATGGAGAATCGCGTGCATTTATCTTCTCAGGAAATGCACGCGACGGTTGGGTTGCCGAAGAGTCCACTGTTGGCAATATTCTTTGTGCACCTTCCGATTCTATCTATCCTCTGACTGCGAATTCTGCTTTTCTCTCAGTTAATGACAGTCCGCGATTACCTGTTTCAGCACAGGCAAATTTTACTCAAATTGCTCTTAATAGCTTACCAGACTCGGATTACGTGATTTACATCGATTTTGATGGAGAAACGATTGTTCATCCATGGTGGAACGATGGTAATCCTATCAGTGCAGAACCTCATCCGCAGGCTGCTAACACTTCTTGGGTCACAGTCGTCTGGGAGCGTGTCGCTGAAGATTTTGCTCCATTCAATATCAACGTCACAACTGACCGAGTCGTCTACAATAGCACGCCTGTCAGTCAGCGTGTTATTTGTGTGGTGACACCCACTGATACCGCTCAGCCCGGCGCCGGTGGTGTCGCTTTCTTAAACACATTCGGTGACAACGTTCCTTGTTGGACATTTAATCTCTCTGAGTATGCATGTGCGGATACGATATCGCATGAAGTTGGACACACGCTCGGCCTAGTCCATGATGGAACTTTAGATGCTGAGGGTGACACAGACGATGAATATTTCGAAGGTCACGGTAGTGGAGAGACGGCATGGGGATCAATTATGGGAGCTCCTTTTGTTGGCGCGAATGAGAATGTGACTCAATGGAGCATCGGTGAGTATGATGATGCGGGTAACAGCCCGGACTCTCCAAATACTCAAGATGATTTAGTTGTGATTACCAGCAATGGTTTTGGCTATCGTTCAGATGATTCTGTTAACACCGCAAATGCGTCGGCTAGTGGCTTAAACACGATCGGTGCATTGATTCAAGATGACGGCGTGATTGAAACAACGGGGGACATCGATTTCTTTCGCTTCTCGACGATTGGGGGCCTCTTTCAAATCCTAGCGAGTCCATTGGATGTGAATTCGGCAGAGGGTGAAGACGGTTCTAGCACAATGGGTGCGAATCTCGCTGTTGAGCTAATATTATATGATGACCTTGGCGCGCCTCTGTTGTCTGATAATCCTACCAATACGCTAAGTGCCACACTTTCTACGATACTGGATGAGGGTGATTATTACATTAGTATCCAAGGTGTTGGTCGTGGCGATCCTGCGGTAAATGGTTTTTCAGATTATGCGAGCCTTGGGCAGTATTTCCTCTCTGGCGTGCTGGCCCGTGGCCCGTTGTCTGTTCGAGGTGGAGATGGCCTAACCACCCTAGTGGTCGATGGTGATACCACACCTAGCGCAACGGATGGCACGTCACTCGGATTAATTGCGATCACCAGTGAAGACACGCTCAGCAGCCAATTTGCATTCGCAAACGAGGGTGCAGAAGAAATTACAATTACATCAATTGGTTTTTCAGGCACTCAGTTTTCTTTCGACGTGTTAACTCCTCTAATTATTGGCAGCGGGCTATCGTTTGATCTGACCCTACTCTTTTCACCCGAAGATGTTGGAATTGTTAAGGAAGAGGTAACGATCTCATATTATGAAACCAGCGATCCTGGCCGCATCTTTACGTATGAGTTTACTGTGCAAGCAGTGGTGACAAAGACAGATAACGATGATAACTACGAAGAGAATGACAATTTCTTTAAAGCGTTTTCGATTCCTAGTGAGACTCGCCTTGTCAATATCGCAGGGGATGGTCGTCAGTCTGACAATGATTGGTATTCCTTCAACGTAGTGCCAGGTTTGAATGAAGTGACGATCACCTGTGACTTTGTTAACGCAGAGGGAGATATCAACATCGCACTCTACGATACCCGCGGCTACTTCTTAGCATCCTCAGAAACGACTGAGGACCAAGAGCAAATCAAGTTTGTCGTCAATCCAGATGGTGGCACTCACTTTATTCGTGTTTATGGCGCTAATGCTCAAAACACCTATGATCTGTATTGGGAGGGCTTGAGTCCGTTAATCTTTACAGCTGGAGCAGATGATAGTTACGAATCCAATAATGCCTTCAATCAAACCTACAATCTAACCAATATTAAAGGCTCGATGCTCTCGTCCATTGATGGTGATGGAGTGCAGTATGACAATGACTGGTATTTACTGAAACTAGATCCATTAGAGGCAGAAATTACAGTATCATTAACGAATACGGGCTCTGCCGGCTTGGTTTACATGGATATTTACGAAGGAAATTTCTTCAAAGGCACGGCCGCCACAAACGGCCTATTTGAGCAAATCGTCATTCAAGGAAATCCTGGAGCCACTTATAAACTGCGTGTTTATGGTGATAACATTGGAGCCAGTTATGACTTGAGTTACACGGGTGCGATTGTGCCAGTGATTTCTGAAGTCGATGACAACTACGAAGAGAACGACAATTATTTCAATCCTTTCGATTTTAGGGGCCAAGAAGGCGTGTCACTATTCGACTTCAACTTCGACGGATTTCAATACGATCCTGATTGGTATCAAGTCCGATCCAGCGCAGGTGAAAATGTAATTAAGGTGACCGTAAATAATGCGGATCCAGACTTATCGGTATTTATATACAACGATCAAGGATACCAAAGGATCGCCCAGACCAACGTAGAATCTGGTCAAATTATATTAGCTCGTGTGGATCTCTCTCTGAGCGACGCCTATGTCGTTTTTGACGGGCTAGATGTTGGCGGTGTTTACGATTTCACTTGGGAAAGTATCTTTGTTCCAGAAGGAGATGATATCTACGAAGAGAATGATATTTTGGAAGATGCGTTTGATTTGATCGTTCGTGAGAACGATGCTCTTTCGCGTGTTTCTGGTTTGGCTCAACAATCCGATGATGATTGGTATGAAATTCGCGCCGAGTCGGGAGATGCTGCGATTCGGGCGCGTGTTAATTTTACACACGAGGAAGGCGACATAAATTTTGCTTTGCACGATTCTGCAGGAGTATTGCTCACCAGTTCTGAATCTACGGATGACAACGAGTTCATCGCTGTTACTATACCTACCGCAGTTACAGATGAAACCTACTACCTTCGTGTCTATGGTGCAAATGCCGGCAATGAGTATGACATGACATGGGCTTCGGTTTTGAATCTAGATGATGATGAGTATGAAGAAAATGACTTTTTCGAAGATGCATTTGTCGTCAGTCCTGTGGCTTTTGGTCGTCTCTCGGACATCAATGGCTTGGGCATACAAGCAGATGATGACATCTACAGCCTAGACATCCCTGCAGGTGCCAATAGCCTCCAAGTATTCTTGAGTTTTATTGACGAGGAAGGTGATATCGACATTGCCATTTACGATGAGAATTTAAATCTCCAGGCGCTTAGTATCTCCGTAAGTGACGACGAATTGGTTCAAGTTTCTGTCAATCCCGCGGTCAATTCACGTGTATTCATTCTGGTTTACTTTGGAAATGCAGGAAACGAATATGACATGGAGTGGACTTACACATTCTCCGAAGGAGATGATGCGGATTTGGACCAAGTCGGAGATGCTTGGGAGAACAAGCACTATGGTCGTTTGTCAGCAGTGAACGGTGCATCTAATTACGACGGGGATAAATTCCCAGAATGGGCAGAATATGCGCTCGACACGAACCCATACGTAGTCGACTCGGGAATCCTGAAGCCCTATACTGAAGATGGTTACTTCAAGGTGAAGTTTTTCCGAAATACAGAAGCAGCAGCTTCGGGGTATCGGTATATCGTGAAGGAAAGTGCAGACCTTGATTTCGATAGCGCGAATGTGTTACCGTTATATCAGGTCATCTCTTATGGCGATTATGAAGAAGTGATCTATCGTTCGACACACAGTGTTGACGATGTCGGACAATGCTTCTTCTATCTAGAAGTGGATAAACCAGAATGATTTATTTTCAAAGGCCGCAGACTTCTGCGGCCTTTTTATTTAGAGACTCGATAGATTCTCATCGAAAATCGTTGCGGGTCAAAAGTGCCGTAAAATCTGACAGGTTCACACCATGCTGGTATGTTGACTGCGTTGGATAAGCGCCACGCCAGAGAGTCTTCATGTATCCTTGGATGTGTTTCACCGAATGCGGTCCAAGTTACCATTTCAACGAAAGGTTGCCCTAGCTCTAAGGGCTGAACCGCTAAATAATCGATGTCCTGTTGGCGAATTATTTCCAATGCTGTATTGTCATCAGCTGTCGCAAATAGCTGCGTGCTCGAGTCAATGCCATTTCGGTTTTCCCAGTATAGGGTGCCTAACGGGCGAACGGTCTCAAAGAGAGCTGAGCTGGACGAAAATGCATAGGGGATCGCGACATTGGTTTTCTGCCCTTGAGAAAGTCGTTCGAGGTTTAAATTCAAGTCGCGGGCGCCCACGTGAAGAAACATATCGGTCACAAACATTATACCTGGTTTGTCCTCAATGTGCTTCCATTGCCACGCCCAGCCACCTAGCAGTAATAGCATTGAGACAGTTGCGACGTATTTGGCGTAATGGCATCTAAGTAGCGCTACACAGAGTCCAATCGTTGAAACGCTTGCTAATATGCCCAGCCATCGAGTTTGCATCAATGCCAACCCTGCGAGGCATAAACTGAGTATGAATAACATACGCCCACTGTGGCGCTTCCATGGCGCAGTGCTGATGAAACACGCGAGTATGAAAATGCCTTGTAGAAACAAGGGCTGACGCCATGAGCCGTTGTGGAATGGGCTTTGGAATTCCACAATGTGATCATGTATGCGTCGTATTACTGGATCAAACCATGTGTGTGACGTGTGTTCGTAGATGCCGATCCAAATGAGTGGCGTCAGGCCTGCTATAATTGCAAAGAGAAACAGAATGCGTTTACTTAATGTATTGTAAAGGGCTGCGGCAGCGCACACCGAGCACGCTCCGAGTTGGGTCAATGCAAAGATGGGGTGAAGGGCCGATAGAGACGCTGTAAATGGATTTCGATGCTCTACTATGCATGCGAAGAGTATGCCGATCGCGGCAGATCCTCCCCAAATTAAGAAGTCGACAACTTTAGCTTCCTTGTGTTCTGGCTTTTTATAGTGGGATGCCCAAAGGCAACCGAGCATGGTGAATACACTTATTGCCATCTGCATAGTGGCACTAATCCACCAGCATGCTGCGGTGCCAATGCCTGCGATCAGAGCCCAGCGCTTACTGGAAAGTGCGTCTTGCCGTAGCACGCCGACCAGTCCGAATAGTTGAATGATTAAAAAGAGCTGAAAGAGTGCTTCATGGTCCAACCGTGAAAAGGCAAAGTCCCAATGGATTGCTGCGTTGAAGTAAAAGAGCCCCACAAAGAGAGCCCCTGCCCAGGCACCTGCAATCCGAGATGTGAGCCACATGCCCATGCCAGCGGTAATGATGATTAGGATGGAACCAAGCCAATGAGCAATGTGGTGTATGCCACGTTCGGCAGGCCAATCTTGAGTGCTCGCATACATACTTCCCGCATGGCGGAGTAGATGAGCAAGGCCTGAGTTCCATGCATTGGGCCGACCCTCCTGTGTCCCTTCGTCGCTGCGGTGCTGAAGCACCTCTGAGTTCCCCTGTGCAAGTGAATCTGCAAGATAGACCCAGTGGTAGCTATCGTTGGATCGGTAAATTGGATATTTCCATGCGAGTGTTTCGGTGTCGTCCCCTTGCCACTCAGGAGGGAAAAAGCCTTCTGAGCGCTCAACCCATACCTGGTTCCACTGTTGCCAGCTCCAGCCGGTTAATATCGCTAAAATAAAAAGTATAAATAATCCGATTGCACCATGAATGGGGCGTATCGAGTTTTCAGAGCTTATAGACATGCGATCATCTCAATGTTAGAGGACTCCTAATTCAACCTTTTCCTAGTATTCTGCTGAATCTGACACTAAGTCAGTAATGTGCGATTTCACCAGTATTTACTATGCGTTCTTGTATTTCCAATGAGTCGAGGTATTCTGTAGATACTATGATAGATCTCGTTAAAAAAACAATGCTGGCTGGTGTAGGTCTGGCTGTCGTGACGAAAGATAAGGTTCTCGAGTCACTGGATGAATTGGTTGAAAAGGGTAAGCTTACCAAGGAAGAGGCTGCTGCCATGTCTGAAAAGATCGTGGAGGAAGGTAAAACTGAAACAGACAAAGCCAAAGTGGAGGCGAGCAAATTGTTCAACGAAATGCTCCATCGCGCCAATGTGGTGACCCAAGATCAACTGGATATGCTCATTGCACGAGTTACTGAACTTGAGGGCAAACTGCATAAGGAGTTCCCCAATAACGACTAATCGTTATTGGGCGGGCGAACTTATGAGAGTGCAAAGGTGAAAGGTGCATGGCTGGTTTCGCAGCGCGATTTGAGGCCTTACGTATCTTGCAGAAGATCGTAAATACATGACTCCCGTATTAGTATAAAAACTTCGCGGACGAGTGATCGTCGTATCCTCAGGAATCGCGGCATTACGACGAACACTAAAGCAACACCTCTAATCTTCTCACTTATCTACTTTCTAACCTTCCCATTCAATGCGGTATAGCCGCATGTTATGAAGCCTTTTAATTATCTATCCAATGCGGTCCGAGCGCCTGAGATTGTTGCAATCTTAGTCCGTTGGGGGTTTGAAGATTTGTTGCTACAGCTAGATACTCCGCAATTTCTGTTGCGCAATCTAGTGCGAAAGAAAGTGACGCACCTGACTGCCTATGAGCGAGTTCGGAACGCGTGCGAGGAACTGGGACCCATCTTTGTGAAGTTTGGCCAGATCTTGAGCACTCGGCCAGACAAGCTGCCGGAGCCATTGGTCATGGAGCTTAAAAAGCTACGTAGCCAAGTGGACACGCAGTCATTCGAGGTCATCAAGCCGCTCTTAATGAAAGAGCTCGATGGTGAAATAGAGGATGTTTTCGCAGAGTTCGATACTGAGCCCGCTGCGGCTGGCTCCTTAGGCCAAGTATATAAAGCAAAACTGATTTCGACTGGTGAGTGGGTCAGCGTAAAGGTGCAACGTGCGGACATCCACAAGACGATATCTGCTGACATGGAAATTATTGGGTGGTTCGCGAAACAGTTGCATGCGCGAATCGAGGATCTGCGACCATACAATTTACCTAGTTTGTTGAGGGAGGCTGAAACACGTCTACATGAAGAATTAAACTACAAAAATGAGGCAGATAACGCGGAGATATTCAACGCACTCAATGATAAGCCAGAAGTCTTCGCTCCGCGTGTCAACCGCGCGCTGACTACCCGTCGATTAC
>Ga0209533_1002068_pt1 | contig 18497 bp, 25 predicted proteins | sample COG_04_FD_184748 | JGI IMG/M metagenome (GOLD analysis project Ga0209533, IMG submission 184748) | Pelagic Microbial community sample from North Sea - COGITO 998_met_04 (SPAdes) (version 2) | ecosystem: Environmental > Aquatic > Marine > Neritic zone/Coastal water | place: Helgoland, sampling...
GTTGTAAAATATTTACGACAACGGTTTCGATGGTGATTTAAACCATAGTCCAAAAATTCTTCTTCTTGCAGTTTGACATGTCTGCACAACGATGTCAAGATGTTGATTTCTTCCTCACAGACAAAAACAGTGGACCAATTGGAACAGTCCGAAAGATGTCGGTGACGAGTGACATGGACTTGGAAGAGTTCCAAAGCCTTCTGCATGACGAATTGGTGTTTGGCCACGTTTAAACAGCGCTGTGTGAGTGGTTTCCACAATCCGGACCAGTAGACCGAAAAATCGTTGTGCATTGGATGCGTTTCTAGCATTGCCATGAATGCCACAACCATTTCTCTTTCGCACATTGTTGGTGGGCAAGAGATGACTGCATGAAAACCAAAATACACTTTGGAGTAATATATGTTCCAAAAAGGTTGTATACTGTATATAATTCAGATATTTTACAATATTAACATGTCAATCGCACCACCGAATACTCCAGAGCAAGACTTGAAACAAGATGACGATATACCATTACTCAATTTGGAACAAATGGCATTCCCTGTTATGCAGGTTGTTATAATAAAAGTGGTCGCTTTGACATTTCCTTCTTCTTTTGAAACAGAATCTTCTTTTGAAACAATGTGTTTGCATTCTTTTGAAGCAATGGGGTTGTGAGTGCTCCCTCCCTTTTACGTTTTTTTTCATCTTTTCTTCGACGCTTGGAAGAGATTTCTTCGTCCGGTTTATCGGATTTGCAACAGATGTTGTATGTTGCACATGGACAACAACATATCCACAGAGTGGCAATGACTGCAGACGCGAGTAATCCAATGACCACCATGTTCAAACAAATAATCTCGTGGAACTCACCAAAGTTTAATCCGGGTAGACACATTTGACATGAACCAGATATCGTCGTATATATAGAATAATTGGACAAATGTCCGATTCGGTGGTATTGGCAACCCATCAGATTTGAGATGGCCGCCACAACGGCCAAGAACTCGTCCGCTTGATTTTAGACGAAAAAAAGACAGGGAATGACATGTGATTCAGTGACTATTGCCTCTGCAACTGGCCAAGCACCTCATTCAGATATCTAGTTACAAGTCAAAGACGTAGTTTTATTTCGGGTGAGATTCTGAGAAGCAGCTCTGCCAAGTTTTTGTATCTTGCATCTGTAGTCATTTTTGTGCGGAAGTCTTTCTTGGTGCCAATAATATCTTCCACACGTGTTTGTTCCGCTCCTGTATCGAATTGACGTAACAGTTTTTCGAGTGGAGCTTGGCAATCTTTTCTACATATCTCATAGAGTTTATTGTACTGGTTGTCGAGTTTATCTTGTGCAGATTGACGAAGTGGTGTGTCGAGTTCATCTTGTGCAGATTGATGAAGTAGTGACATCCTATTCCCTTGCAATAATATATTATATACTGTGATAAAATTGTTTTGTAAAGCATAACAAAACGACTACATTTCAAATCAAAAAACAATCAATTATACTTTAGAGGCCTTCCATCAAAGACCCTGCTTGTGGTGTCATTTTTGCTTGAAGTGATTGTGTCTCAATAACTGATTGGCAGTATAAATATTCGTCACAATGTTAAATCATGACGCCCGAATTTGACTACATGTTAGACAAGTCAAATACAGACACTGGAAAGAAGAGAATCACCGAAAAGAACAAGCGTCCTAAGAATTGGATGAATATTTATTGGAAAATTGCCATTGTTGTCACATTTGGCCTGGCCTTTATTAACACAGTGTGGAAACCGCGAATACTGGGACCGGAAGGACCGCGTGGCATTCAGGGCAATGACGGCGTGGTCGGCCCCAGCGGCGCGACCGGTGCCACGGGCGTGACCGGAGACACTGGAGAGCAAGGTGTGAGTCTCCAGGGGCCACCAGGCCCGGCGGGGACGGCAGGAGAGACCGGAGAGCAAGGTGTGAAGGGTGATGCCGGTGTTCAGGGACTACCAGGCCCTGCGGGGACGGCAGGCGACACTGGTGAGCAAGGTGTGAAGGGCGACACTGGTGAGCAAGGTGTGAAGGGCGACATTGGTGAGCAAGGGGTGAAGGGCGACATTGGTGAGCAAGGGGTGAAGGGCGACATTGGTGAGCAAGGGGTGAAGGGCGACACTGGTGAGCAAGGGGTGAAGGGCGACACTGGTGAGCAAGGACTGAAAGGAGACACTGGTGAGCAAGGGGTGAAGGGCGACACTGGGGAGCAAGGTGTGAAGGGCGACACTGGGGAGCAAGGCGTGAAAGGAGACACTGGGGAGCAAGGCGTGCCTGGTAATCCCATTTAGTTAGATTTCAAAATAGAGTTATCACCTCGCCATTAGTTACACATATTCTGATAAATTTTAATTATGCAACAAATAATCAACAACAATGTTCTATGGTCATGCCAATTTCGATGTTTTTCTCGAACACTGTCTGAACCCTGAACAACATCAACGTTTGGAAACTTTTTTGGAAAACTTACAAAAACCGCCGCGTAAATGGCAACGCGAGTGTGCGCACGTTTTTCTGCAGAAGTATCATCTCCCCACTTTTGCAGGAAACCCATCTTTTGTAGCGGCCTGTGCTCCCGCTACTGGTAAATCCTATTTTTTTGAAATTGTGTCACGTTTTCTTCTGAATGAAGACGAAATTGATACTATTGTTGTCGTCTCGCCCACGCGCACTAAACGAGACGAATGGTTCGACCAATTTTTAGAAAATGAACCAAAAATTGAATTTCGACCACGGAACGGTAAAGTTCTTTATTGGCACCCGAATCAAACCCAACATACAAAAGGATTCAGCATTACATACGCTGGTCTCTGTCCCATAATGGCCAATGAGAATGACCTCAACGACTTTAAAAACAACCATAGAGATTGCCGCATGTTGGTCGGGTTTGACGAGTTTCATCACTGTGGCACAAACCAATGGGGTAAGGGTGTTCAAGAGTTGTTTGGAGAACATTACGTCAAAGCGCAGTTGATGATGACAGGCACGCCGTTTCGCTTTGGGAAGGAGGTGTCGTTTCCTTTTGTCAACCGGCTCCGTTCGGACAAAGAACCAGACCTGTACGACATGGAACTGGATTATGAATACCTGTATCCACAAGCCCTCCGTGATGGTGTCGTCACTGGGGTGGAGGTGAACTCGGTTGATGGTACAATGCATTGTACCAGAAAAGGTCTCAAATGGGACCATTTATTGAGCAGCATGCGTATTTCCAAACTACTACGTCAAGCAAATGGTTCTGCCAACGCTTCTTCATTCCAACTAATAGAGGGTGTAGAATCGCTGGTTGGGACTGAAACCATTGACAAAGGTGTCAAATGTATCATGAGCATGATACGGAATCACAAACCTTACAAGAATGATATTGTGGATGCAACGTTGCCTCCACAGGTTTTGTTTGTTTGTACCGACACTAAACACGCCAATGGTGTGGCAGGTTATCTCGCAGACAAACACAAAGAATTAGGCGAAATTACAACAGTGCACTCGAAGCAAGATGTAGGCGGAAGCAGTTGTTCAAAAGTAATCAAAGACTTCCGAGAAAGCGAACACCGTAACGCAATTGTCACTGTGAACATGGTTTCTGAAGGTGTGAACAATCCTCGGTTAAAAGTGCTGGTTTTCTTGTCGATGTGTAAAACTAGATTATACATTGTCCAGGTGTTCAATCGTGTCACACGTACTTACGGGCCTCATTACAAAAAAGCTGTCGTTTATCAAATTGCTGACCCTGAAGTGAGAAAAGTTTCTGATTATTTTATGGACGAGACACGCAAGTTTGAGTTAGACACGCTAGAAGGAGAAAAAGAAGAAGATGTGACAGAAGAAGAAACGAAAAAAGAAGAACTCCCTGAACTCCCTGCTTCAAGCGCCAATGGAAGTGATAGTGATTCCTCAAACGAAACAGCTGCTACCAACCACGACATTGCTGTCAACGACTCTTCATTGGGTGGACAGCATATCGTCAACCATACAACGGAAGGCTCAAGCCAAGGTAGCTTTGACTCATCTCGTTATTTCGAGGCATGTAAAACTTTTCACCCCGATATTCCCACGGGCAGCGAAGAATTCAAGCGAAAATATGACCAATTAAAAAAGAGTTATGTTGTGGAAAAAACTCAGAACAAACGACAGAAAATGTCAGACCTGCCTATGGGTGCACAGCTTATGGCAAAAAGAACAGAATGTACTGAATTTGTAAAAACAATTCACCGCAGATTACAAAGAAGCACTACAAAGAGGAGGTTCAATCGTGGAATAGTCTGGAACATTGCCTATAAAAAAGCCTTTAAAAAATGGGGGATTGTGAAACAGAAAAAGCTCACTGTTTTAGACCAACTCGACACCTTAGAAAAGTTGGAATATTTTCATGGTGTTATTCTTCCACGCGTTGACCAACTACTCAAAGAGAAATATACCTATTAGAGCACGAAAATAATTCTACAAACAAACGGGTACAAAAAAAAATATCGAAATAATCGGGTTTGTATTTGAAATATCTTTAGCATGTATATTTTAAAAATTGAAGTTGTATCTACCGGAATAAGTGTTAATTATACCGTATTATGAACTTTATATTTGGTGCCAGGTCTCCTTGGTTTAATCTTGTTTTTCATTCAACGTTCGATGTGCTTTTTTTAATATTTTTATTCCCCAGTACACATTAAGGCAATGAAATGCGTGGACGATAAAAAAATGGTACACAGACGTGATTTGCACATTGCTCGGAATGTACAAGAAATAGATTAAGAAAGAGATTCGAACATTTTCCAGTCTTGACCGTACTTTGCAAAGATAAGACGACCGCAATGGACAAACGAACTGTTGTTTGTCAAACCACAGTGTGTCCACTCATCGTTTCAAACTTTCTTTATGTTTCTTCCACATCTTGGACAGAGGACCCCTACCCCTTTTCTTTGATTTTTTTTTCCCATCCGATTTATAAAGTGTCTCCCAGACCCCCAAAGCATTCTCTTTCATATGCAAAACCAGTTTCCCACGGGACAGGACCCTTAAAGAGGTCATTCGTGTCCTATTTGGCATGGACGGACTCGACAGTGCAGACATCATATGAGAGGGCATTTCTTTGTTGTGGATTGGCCTAGAATAATGAGAATTGAATCAATCATATGAACAGAACATTTTTGATTTTCTCCAGTCTCATCGATTCTATTCTAAAACACATTCCCAAAAAAGTATCATATTCTAAGAATATATTCAAACCCTTTCATCTCACCTCTCTCCTCTCACCTCTTCCCAAAATAAGAATGAGTGCACCAAATAGCTCTCAAAGTATGCACATCGAAAGCGAAAGCGAATGGGTAGACACTGATGACATTGAAATCGATTCCCGTGCCATTTCTAATGAACTTCCAAAGAGTGCTCCAATTGCGAAAGCCACACTCAAAGATGTCGTGTGTCCTTGCCTTGAATTTGACAAGGTGCGCGATATACCAGTCTCGGACACGCTTGTCAACTTTGTTCGCGATTCAAATGGCAATACTTTGTACAGAGATGAACCAGTCAATAAGGAATACCCTGGTCTCCGATTCAGCAACAAGATGTCACAATTTAAAAATGTGTTTGTCTACATTTCTCTTTTTTTTGAGAATTGTCAGCGCGTTCGTGTGCGCGTCCCGGACCTCAAATCCAAAAAATCATTCCGACTGCGTCGAGAAAGGGGTGTGTTCATAGCGCCGTCCGATTTGGGAGGCTCGCCCCTGCACTTTAAAAAGAAATGTGTGAATAAAACGACCGGCCTCGATGCCGCGTTTGAATTGGGCATTAACTACTCCTCCCATACCAACGGCGTTCCATCACAATTTGTGTTTGTATTGATACCATTTCACAATGGCAAACTGGCCCTGGACTCCGCGGAGCGTTCTGAAAAATTTTACGTCAAAAGCAAACGTCAGCAAAGATTTTTAACTACGAATGGCAGCAAGCGCATCAAGAAAAGCACCGAATCTCTGAAAATTGAAACGGACATCCAATCTGCTAAAGAGATTTACCTGGAATTGTTGGGAAAACTAAAACGGGTTCAACACGACAAAATGTCTTATGTCCAAATGGTTCAAATGGTCCAAACCGAACTTCCTTCGATGCCGGACGGTGCAGTCAAAGTAGGATTGCAATATGGTTCGAGACCGATGGTGTCCGAAGATATAGCAGTATTGTAACCCAACAACAAATTAAAACTTGATTTGTTCATAAATATAATCTAATTTGTCGAAAAGGTAGGCAAGTGCAATCACATCGTTTGCAGCGTAGTGGATTTCATTCTCCTTAAAACGAAATTTTTTATTACTCCACCCTCTATGAGTCTGTCTAGGTTTTTTCAACTGTACTTTGACTTTGTATCCCAAAAAACAACCCGCCATATCGTTGAGACTCCATTCGTTTGTGCTCATTTGATGTTCGGTTATCGTTATCCGCTTTTTTTCCTGTACATGACCGTTCTTGTCCATCGGTTCGTATGCCAAGATTTTCTTCATATCCTCCGGACGCATCCTGTTGTACATCGACTTATTGGAGACAAGCAGTTGCAAATCAATGACAGTTGGAAAGTCCATTCGTTTCTTTTCGTCCTCTTCGAGATGCTTCACATCATTGTCCGTGGCCCACCCGACCATCCGGTACGCACAGAACAATTTTCGAACGTGCACGCTCTCCACTTTTGTACAATCGACGATAAGAACTCGACGACGACGATGACCGACCGCTCTTGTCGCAAATTGAATCAATCCAATTCCTTTATCCCAGCGCGACCATTCACAATCGAAAAACAAGGTCTGTTCCTCCTTCACATTTTGGTGCATCCAGTCGGCCATACTTTCTTTATTATCAACAAACGACACCTGCCACACGTCTTTGTGCCAATGGACTTGTAGATGACACTGAAGATTCCATGTCCAATACCGATGTTTAGGGTAATCTCTACTCTTCGGACAAGAACTACATCGTTCAACCGAACCCGAAGTTGCATCAGAAACAACTGCTTCAACCGAAGCCGAAACTGTATCAGAAACAACTGACATACACATTTGTTCGCAACAAGTTAATAGTGTCATTCCGTGAATCGTGTTGTCGTTCGTTATCTACATCGTAAAAAAACGGGGCCGTCTTCCATCCGAGTCATACTTTTTCCACATGACTATTCGCGCAGCAGTATCCACCAAAGCAATGGCTAACCAAATATCCAATCGTGTCACAGCTACTAAAATATGTAAAATGGTACCCAACCACCGATAGAAATTATGACACGACAAGAACAACAATTCGAACCGTGTCCACCGATGTTCTTTCATATGTTTTCTTTCGACATCTCTTCCAATGGTTTCTTCAATGTACACATGGACGACCTGATAACTCACAAGCAGTCCGACATAGAGCCACCACTTCCACCATGTTTCAATCACAATCGAGCCCACTTTGAACGGCGGCCCCCAATGATAAAAGTCATCGAGTATCTGTTCCACCCACAACAGAAACAAGATAGCAGTCGTGACCACCGTGACCAAGACAATTATCAGACCCTTTGTCAAATCATGCTCCTTTTCTACCTTTGCATTCATGCTACATACTAATGATTATATTGTATAAATACTCTATCTACTCCGAACAGAATGCATGGTGACAATCTCTTCCAAATCATGAACTTGTTTTCCATTTTCGGTGGCTTGGCTCTCTCCCTGTCCGGCCTTCAAAAAATGCAAGAATCGTCGTACCGCCCACCCGAAACACCGACCGGGTGGAGCTTTGGCATCTTTTTCATTTCTTTAGGAGGCGTCTCCTTTCATTTTTGGAGCATCCACACCATCTGCGCACTCGTCCATCAGAAAAACAACAGACGCACCCGTTGGTCTTTCATACAAATCATGTCATCATCGATGTTGTGTTTTGGTGCAATGTATCTGGCTCTCTTTGGCGTCTGGATGACCTGGAAACATCCTTATCTCCTCGGCCCATGCGACTGTTTGGAAACACAATGGGGGCCACAATGCCTACCCTGTACCTGTGGCCCCCATGGCACCTGCGATTGGGGTCAATACGGGACTGGCACTTGCAATTGCGAACAACAATGGGCGGGCACCAATTGCGACGTCTGCAACGAACGATGGAAACCGGAACCATTGGGGGATGCCCCCGCCTGTCACCGATGCAAGACCGGCTGGACCGGTGAGAACTGCGAGAAATGTGCGAAGGGTTATGCTGGTGAGGACTGCTCCGTCTGTGCCGAAGGATGGCTCGCCTGGTCGAAGAGCTCCCCCCTGTTTCCAAATACTCTCTCACCAGACGATGGTAGACATATTTGTGATGAATGCGAGGCAAATCATTTTGGATATTATTGCACTCGATGTCCGTACGGCACTGACGTGCCCACCAAATCATTGCAAAGAAATGACCGGATACAAAACGGTACCAAGGTCAAGACGTCGTCCGGTAAGTATGGCACTATTTTTGACATGCAAACTCTCCAGAATGGCAAGTGGGCTCCCGCTCAATACGACCCTTCGAATTTGAACGTGTTGTCCGAAACACGCGTGTTGTTGAGTGATGAGACGACACAACGAAGAGCATGGGAGCTGTTTTCGGAGATATCCGCCGTGAAATGCAATAATCGTGGCATTTGTATGGACGACGACTTCCACCTTCGTCAGAATCCCAAAGAGGTCGATGGGAAATATCCATGGGAAAAGACATGTACATCGTCGGGACAATCCTGTTCCGCACACAGTGAGTGCCTGGTCTCTGAAAACTGCCGAGGTCGATGTCGAGGTGTCGATATCCCAATCGACGCCGCCTGGAATTCTAAATTCACGGGACAAGTCTGCGTGAGTGATGCCGATTGTCAAGACGAGGGCAGTTATAAGGGAGGGCGATGCATGGCCAAAACATGTTGTGAAGAATCTTGGCATGGAAGTGGTCAGTGCCAATGCCAGGAACCATATTTTGGAGAAAGACTCAATAACGGCAAGCTCGAACACTATCGAACATCCCCCGCGTGTGATTTTTGTCCGGGATATGATTGGATTTCTGGCAAACAGTTCTCAATCTGTTCCGGAAACAAAGGGACTTGTGCACCTTCTTTCAGTCGAACTGCTATCGATGGAAGGGGTGGCACTTACCAAAAAATGACATGTGATTGTGGTCAAAGTGTCTATGTCGACCCCATCACCAAGATTGTCTTTCCCGATAAAATGGTCTCGTGGTCCGGCACATGGTGCGAATGCGGGGATTGGAATCAAGACAACAAGTGCGATGTCTGTGCCGATGGGTTTTGGGGACCGTCCTGTCAAATGTGCCCCGGAGGCGCTGGTTTGAATCAATGTTCCAGGAAAGGGAAATGTGACGACGGGGTCGACGGGACTGGCCATTGCAACTGTCTCGTCACTGAAAAAAGTGCGTGGATGTTGGCGCCATTTGTGCCACGCTATCCGAATGAACCGATTGGGTACAATTCGGACAATTCTAGTTGGTCCTGTACCGATTGTGCCCCCAATTATTGGGGGGAATCGTGTCAACAATGTGAGGGAATGGAGAAGGGCTCGGGTGGCGGAACATTTCCACTCACTCAACTCTCCGATATTTTTCAACCAACCAGCGCCTTTGGCCAGTCGAGTGCGGGCCAAAGTGCAACGACCATCTGCAACCGGGGTTTTTGTTACATGGCTTGCAATGGTGGTGGTTGGTGCAATTGGGGCATTCAAGGGGATGGAACCTGTACATGTTGGTCCAATCAGATGGGGGCGGATGCGACTTGGAATCCACTCGACAATGTCTGCATGGGGAGTGAGCGCGGAAGAAACGCGTCCATTGGTGAGGAATCGTGTCCGTCTTTTGGTTGGTGTTCGGAGGGAAAAGGTTCGAGTAGGATTGAGGGTCAGTTCGATGCGTGTGGTGGGGACGAGGAGTGGGTTGGTGGAAACAAAAAGGCTTCGACGACGTGGAATCGAAATGTGTATGTGAATGACCAGAGCCAATGGTCGCCTTTTGATGATTGGAAAAAGAATAATTATGATGTGGATTGTCAAAACAAAGGTGTTTGTAGAAAGTGGCAGCCCATCTCATGGACAGTGGCGAATAGCAGGATTGGGTGTAAAAAAACGGGATAATCAGAAAAGAAAGAAATGTGAAATCCAAAAAAGAATGTAGATTAGATATATATGAAGGTGTGGGTAGTCTAAAAATGCTAAAGTCTTCTACTTGTCTCTCATCCGAAACCAAAGAATCAACGGAAACGGGAAATGCACAAATATCGGAGGATGTCGAAGAAGAGAGTCTTCTTATTCCGAATAAAATATCAAACGAGTTCAGATTTGCGAAACGTGACGGTGTTGAGTACGATGTTTTCTCAATGGTCTTTGAGAATCCTACGGAGGTCGACAAATGGATGGCGGTCAAAACGAAACATAATGTGATGATAGACCCCGAAACATTTCAAAATCTAAAGGGAGAGCGTATTGAATGGGTGTTCGATAGTGAAAATGCCATTGTAGCTTGTAAAAAAATATATAGTAAGCAATAGGGTCTCATTCACAATGTGTCTACGCTCTCTCACATGATGGCAATACTGCTTATGAGAATGACGGGGAAACAGTGAGTGAATTTTTATACCACTCACCCACACAAATAGAATACAAAAGCGCCAATCCAAATCACGTCGGTATATATCATATTCAAAATATGTTCGGATTCTCTTAACGAATACACTTTCAATCATTTCCCCAGCCGCTTTTCAACCTCGTAAAGCGGATACAATTGAAACGACTGCAACGCGCACAATGCAGAATCCATATCACTGTCATAGTGTTCAACCATTTCTGTTTCATAATATTCAACCCTTTCTGTTTCACAGTGTTCAACCATTTTCATCTTTTTCGAAGGCGGAGCCTTACAAAGTAACCCCCCACAATTGTCATGATTGGCCAGTTCTGCTTTTCTTCCTGCTTGTTCTCCATTCCACCGACCAAGTTTAACAGGCTTGTGTCTCTTTAATAACTGCCTAAAACGATACATTTTGATATTGCAGATGCAACGGCACCAGCAAACGCGGGAAGCCACATATGTTGTATTTATATTGACACATTTGACGAAAGAGGGGCGGCAGCTAGAAAAGTGGTGGTAGAGTGTACAAAAACATAAAGAGACTTTTTACGCTTTGGCACTGGCCTGCAGGAAAAATACATTATAGTTTAGAACAGAGATGGTACGGTTCCTATTACATATCTACGTTCTAAACTATAATGTATAGGTCCTGTCAAGTTAAAATTTTAATGGTGCATTTGATTTAAACCTACTCTTCAGACTATTGTCGCTCACCGTCTTTTGGGCTGCCGCCATTTGTTTGACGTATGTATTGTATTGCGCATTGACCTTGTTTTTTTCAAGGCGTTTTCGCGTCTCCTCCGCCGCCTTGTGGAGGTCGTCTTTTTGGGTTTGTAATTCCTGTCTTTTCTTACGTAAAGAACTCCACGTGTCGAATATTGTAGCCACCTCCAAACTGCCATTACTTGTCTCCTCCGAATACTTTTTGCGAAGGACGGCTTGTTGGGTATGTAAAGCCTGTATTTTCTTAGTTAGTTCGACCAGTGACGCCTTCTGCGACGCCTCCTTCTTTTCATCCGCGTTCATCTGCCCGTGCACTTCGTACATGCTTGTGTTGTTTCGAAGAGTTTGTAATTTGCTTTCCGCCTCTTCCTCGGTGGCGGACATGGTATTCCAACGTTCGATTTGTCTCTTGTTCATGATTTCAATGTACTTGGGTGTCTCTCTGCATTTTAGACAGTCAGTATGATTTCTACCATAGTTAGCTACAGGGGTTTGAAACCATGTCTGCAGTGCCGATGCCTCAAACGGGTGTTTACAGGGCAAACAACGCACGGGGCAGTCAATGCCCTGCATCTGCGAAAACGAGTCGTACGCATTCAACTCAGAGGTGGGGGTGGGAAACGTGCTGTCCACAAATTGGGACAACGTGAGCTTATTGAGTTGGCCGTCTTGAACTTTCTCCGCGTCCTCTGCAAGTCTCTGTCGGTACTCTTTCTCGGTACCCACGATTTTCGCACTGTACTCCAACAATTGTTGCACAATATCGAAGTGACCCTCTTTGTGAGCGTATTTGCACGCGGTCGAAAATGGGGTCATGCCGTCATTGTTGGCTTGATTGGCGACGATGCCGGGCACAGCGAGGAGCTGCGCGACAATCTTGGTGTGACCCCATGCACAAGCCCACCAGAGAGGGGTGCGTCCATCCGGGGCGACTTGATTGACGTCGATGCCAGGCACTGTAAGGAGCTGTGTTATGTCGATGCCTTCTGCACATTTATACCAGAGAGGTGAGTGGCTGCCCTCAAATATGTTCCCCATCTCCGTCACCTGGGACGTGTCGAACGTGATTGGTTGGTTGAACGCTGTGGCACCATGAAACATGCTTCTCATGTCCGTCACCTGGGACGTGTCGAACGCGAGCGGTTGGTTGAACGAGGATGCACCACCAAACATGGAACGCATAGTCGTCACCTGGGACGTGTCGTTGAACGTGAGCGGCTGATTGAACGCCATGGCATTCCTAAACATGTAAGTCATGTCCGTCACTTGGGACGTGTCCCAATCGAGCGGTTGGTTGAACGCCCTGGCCTCATAAAACATGTGGTGCATGTTCGTCACTTGGGATGTGTTGAACACGAGCGGTCGGTTGAACAAGGTGGCACCACAAAACATGTAACTCATCTCCGTCACCTGGGACGTGTTGAGCGCGAGCGTCTGATTGAACGCTTTGGCACCATTAAGCATGAAACTCATGTCCTTCACCTGCGCTGTGTTGAACGTGAGCCGTTGGTTGAACGCGGAGGTACCACAAAACATGTAACGCATAGTCGTCACCTGGGACGTGTCCCACTCATTGAGCGACTGATTGAACGCCATGGCATTCCTAAACATCTCCGTCATATTCGTCACTCGGGATGTGTTGAACGCGAGCGACTGGTTGAACGCGGAGGCAAACGTAAACATGTTCCTCATATTCGTCACCTTGGACGTGTCGAACGCCAGCGATTGGTTGAACGAATAGGCACCATAAAACATGCTACGCATATCTGTCACCTGTGACGTGTCGTCGAACATGAGCGGTTGGTTGAATGTGGAGGCACCCGAAAACATGTAACACATAGTCTCCACCTTGGACGTGTTGAATGCGAGCGGTTGGTTGAACGCGGAGGCACCCGAAAACATAAAACTCATCTCTGTCACCTTGGACGTGTTGAATGCGAGCGGTTGGTTGAACGCGGAGGCACCCGAAAACATGGCATACATAGTCGTCACCTGCGCCGTGTTGAACGCGAGTGGTTGGTTGAACGACGAGGCACCCTCAAACATGTGCATCATAATCGTCACATTGGACGTGTCCCACTTGTCAATTGACGTGTTAAACGTCGCAAGGTCCTTGAACAGCGCCGCCATGTCTGTCACCATCGTGACGTCCCACGTGTTGGGTTCGCCGTGGTGCTTCTCGCCCCGGCAGTATTCCTCAATCCATGTTCGGAGTTCCTGCTTTGTTGCGGGTTTTGGACTTTTGTGGCCCGGATTACTGTTACGACGTGACCGTTTGGCGGGGTTCTTTGATTGAGGGTGCGTCGCCTTTCGTTTTTTGGCTTCGGCCGCGTCAAATCGAGTTAGAGACGTTTTTTTCATCATATTTGCCATCATAACGTTGACTGTCTGCATTTCGTATACAATAGTTCAGAGCTTATATACATCCCATTTATTGACTGCAATACAGTTCATCTAATCTCAAGTTGACTGATTTGCATCCAATATCATCTCTAATTTGTACCAGGTCATTTATTTTTATCGTGCTCTATTTATAGGTTCACTGTGCAACTCAAGAGTCGGTGGTCGCTGGCGGGGTTTTTGCCGTCAATCCACTGCTTAAAAAAGGCCGTCACGCAGTAATTTTGTGCAGGTTCCTCGATTTTTGCCAACTTTCGTCCGTTCTCGTTGAAAACAACATCATCCACTTGTACTTTCGAAATGGTCGGCTTTTGCTTAGAATAGACTATTATTTGGTCCAATTGTTTCCAATGCGATTCTCCTTCACCAGTCATTGTTGGGACGTTATTTGTGGACGCTCTCTCACCGACGTATCCCTCCATCTCCGGAAGCGTTTCCAGCTCGCGGTTCAAATCTCCGCCCAATATAATAAAGTCAAAATTCATTGGCCTCAGGATATTCAACAACTCTGACAAAAAACTTTCATATGTTTTACTCGCATGAAAAGACAGATAGCATCCATTATTATGAACGCGTACTAAAATGGGTTTGCCTCTATTATTTGTGTACATTTCATGTCTTATTTGCGTTTGAATCGCTCTTTCTTGGTCACGCGCGTTGGAGAGTTCGGTTGTTTTGATGAACACTGCGCATCCATCTTTCGAGTCGTGCGAAGGAGAATCTAACGGTAATGTGTTGTATCTTGGTTCGTACACCGCGTCCCACACCTCTTGATGTGCCTCTTGATGCGCCTTTCGAATTTCAAGAAATGTCTGTTGTTCGAGTTCTTGTAAAAAGAAAACGTCTGACTTGATTATCTTTTGTAACACTGGCTCAATACGTTCGTATTGTGTTTGTTTTTTTTTCTGCAACTCACATGTGTTATGGTCATATGAACAACCGTATGCAATGCATTTGGTTCCGTCTTCCGATATCTTCCCCTTATTTTTTGGAATATAATGACTTGACAGACAATTGTAAGTAGAAATGCGCATGTTCTATAATAACATTTATTTAAGTACTACTGTTTTTATGTCTACAGAATATCCAAATTAAAAACAATAAAAAGAAGGAGCAACATGCTAAAAAGAAGGAGGGGCCTTCTTTGTTGAAAATAACTCTTACAACGTTGTTGGCCGCTATGGCGGTCCTTGGGAGTTTAGCACGAGCCGGAAATTTTTTTTTTTCGAAAGTATGGCGAGCAAAGCTTTGTGTTTACAGCTTGAATATGTGGACCTTCCTCCTTTGACGTGTTTAGATTGTGACAAAATATCAAGTTTCGGCGGAAAAAATTCTTTTGTCGAGAATATTTTTGTACACAATGATATTTGCATGTGTAATTAAAAGTTAATTTTATTCTTTAATACATGTGTTGTAAAATTTGCAGGATTATTTGCAGGATTATATTTCTTAAAAATTGTGTAAGCGCCGGTAACGTACAACTCGAGAACCCGTACAGGGTTTTTATGGTTCCTCACTTGCTCCCAATATGGTACTCCAATCTCTCCCAGTATCATATTATCACTTACAAATGTGTTAATATTGTAAATGATTCTTTCAGTAAATAAAGAGAGTGTATATGGTTCTTTCAATTTTGGTTTTTTCAGTTTCGCGTTCAACTGCTGTTTTACGTCTGCAATTGTTGAATTGGTGTTTAGCCAAAGGCGCAGAGCGGCACCACCAAAATGAGGTAACGCCTTATTATCAATAGTGTTGCCGGGTTGCCAAATTTTAACAAGCATTAATTCACCATTACTCATTTTTTCACCATTACTCATTTTTTTTTATTCGACCATTACTTTTATATGTTGTTTTGACCATAACCCGAACTTTATTCAAAAATCAATAGTTAGAGGATTGTCAAAAAAGAATTTTGCATCGGCGACTGACATGTTGACGTCTACCGTCTCTTCTGTAACACGCACTTCGCCAGAATTGAGTTGTGTCACCATGGAATTCGCAGCAGTCCAGAAGTCGCAGGACATCCACACAACGGACATCCACACAACCCAATATACATGTACAGTGGCGTTGCAATCTGCATATTGTAATCGAGGGAGTTAGATGTCGATGTAAAAGGGCAGTTCTCTCTATTCGCTGCACCTCACCACAAACCACTCTCTCCAAAGATTTTCTCTACTGACCACCACCCCCGACCCCTGTTTCGGAGTACCCCCAGGATTCAGCAATGGCACACTCTGAAACCCAACCACACATGTCTCGTTATCCACCTTAGGAAAATACACAAATCGTTGGGCCCGGTGCGTCCACTCCGTTCTCTCATGCACAACGGCCTCGGTCTGGCACCACTCGTGACAGGGAGTCTTGTCCACGGGCCAGAAGGGAATGCATCGGCCTTGGGTCGAATTGGGGCCCTGGTAACAAGTCTGCAATCGGGCACACTCGACATCTTCTCGACAGGCTTTCGAAGTCTCCATCAATAGGAACGGCAAAAACACAAGCGTTGAAATCAAAATGACACAAGACAGGGCTCCTTTCATGTGAAGGATGGACATGGGGGACTGCAATGGTACCGACTCTTAAATAGCCGAGACGTGCCCACCTTGCCTGGGATTTCGAAAGGTCTGCGGTTCTTTCATGTGGCTCGACCTTTTCAACGTGGAGCCACAATGGCTGCATGTGGTGTACAAAAAATTGGACCAATATATGAGACTCGGATGTGAAAGAGATGACTATATATTGATGATTCAGCAATCAATATATGAGTCAGCCAATTGTTATTCTTATCATTGATGATAGCAAAGGTTACACATTATATTTGAAGAAACTTATCAAATGTACAAATGTTCATGGTCATCCGATAGAAATCATATCTGTTGATAACATTGACCAGGCTCTTCCACAAATGTCTACGGGCCATTTCGACATTATTTTTGTAGATGATGTCTTTCCAAAGTCGAAAATGACAGGGAGTAAATTGTTCCAATCTATCCAAGGTCGACAGGATGAACACCATGTTCTGATTTCTGGTCGTAAGCTCATCAAAAAAGTATCGTTGGATGACGTCCTGCGGATAAAAACCATATCAAAACGCGACATTCATACTTTATACATGGGCAAGTTACTCTCTGCAGTCTTTGGGAAACAACAACAATGCAAGAAGACAGAGACGGAGCAAATGAAGTGATGGGATTGAAAGGTGCATTCATCAGAAAGCAAGAATTGTAGTGTAGTGAAGGTGAGAGTCAGACGAGGTTATGCCTCCAGTTGAACTCGTTCAAAGGTGTGTGTGATTGGTTTGTGCCACAGTACCGCGACCGTCCTATTGTGATGAGTGTAGTTGAGACCCATTTTGATGTCATAAAGCATTGGAATATGATATTGTAACGAATGTACAATCAATAGGTGTTTATAATGCGACGCCATGAAATAGTCGATTTCGTTCATTTCGGATACAAACTTCACTCTTCTGGAACGAGAGTGTCTCTTTTGAAAGACAAACAAGTCGGCCTTTTCGTGGATGAATTTCCTTTCAAAATACCGAGGATGGTGTGGACCCACATATGCAATCATTACTGTTGGCCTCTCCTTGCCGAAAAAATGAAAGTAGTAGCTATAACTGGTCACTATCAGAATACAAGACAACAAAAAAGACTGCAACATTCAAGTACGGAGATACTGCTAAATACTCCGAAAGCAATTAAAATCGGACTCCGGACACGAGACAACCGGTTTGAAACTCATCGTCACCAAATTGTATCTGACTCTGTCGACCCGAAACCACCATGACAACACCGGGCATATGTTTATGATATGAGACCTGATAAGCCATGACGACATCTCCCTTTTCAATCGATGTCTTTGTCATGGTCTCGGACGCGTTGATTCGAAATTTGCCACCCCCACGCGTGACCAAATACCCCGATTCTTCAATGTCGACAATTGTAAATTTAGTATGGCGCTCCCCCTTCTGTACCGAGACATGGTCACCCGTCCCGAATGCGGGACTCGTTAAATGATTGATTTGTGATGACAAGCCGTCAATAGCAAAGTAGCGCGCCTCTTCATAAAGTTGTAGCAATTCGGAAGAATTTTTAGGAGGCAAGACTGTCGAACCTCTGAGATAATTCAAGACCCATCGAAATGTCTGAGGGTCGCGGTCAATGAACAGTGCACCATCGATGAGTTGAGCCGGATTTGCATTCTGAATCATGGCGGAGAGCATTGAATATTGGTTGGTCATTGTTTCTTGACTCGTGATGAACAGTTGTCCCCCCACATTTAATTTCACAATCATTTCTTTCTGTTGGACACAACACCTTTATACCTCGACAAACTTGTTGGCTCATGGCAATCATGGCTTTGGCACAATCCAAGTTGCTCTCACTCACGTTCGCAGACAAATGTAGCTGGAGTTGTTGTCCACACACCATCTCACCCATGCATTGCACATGGAAATCGCCGTCGCAATGCATCAAATTGTTCAAAGCTGTTCACCACACCGTGGAAAGTGACCGGCGACACCATTCTGTCCGTGTTTTTGGCACACGACGACCAAACCACCGAGTTTCAGATTCGAGCCATCGACATTGACGAGTTGGACATTCCTGAGATGGACGACGACATGGTTTTAGAGGTGGAGGCACCCGTCTTGCACGAATGGATGGACAAAATTTGGATGACAAAGGCCGACGTCCAGTTTCAAATCACCCCATTAGAATTCCAATGTTCCTCGACCGACGTTGAACGGATAATCTTTGACC
>Ga0209533_1002069_pt1 | contig 18495 bp, 19 predicted proteins | sample COG_04_FD_184748 | JGI IMG/M metagenome (GOLD analysis project Ga0209533, IMG submission 184748) | Pelagic Microbial community sample from North Sea - COGITO 998_met_04 (SPAdes) (version 2) | ecosystem: Environmental > Aquatic > Marine > Neritic zone/Coastal water | place: Helgoland, sampling...
AGATTTTGATTTACATCGTGTTTTTAATACCCTTTACGTTTGCGCTGAATGAGCGCAACTTAAAAAAAGAATGCAGACTTTAGAAAATGAAAAATGATAAACGAGAACAAAAGCTCCTGTTATCCGGAAATAGAGACGTATAAACAGGAGGTTTGTTCTCCATATAACGAGTTGTGCGGCAGCTAAAAAAACAAAACTTTTGAATGAAAATAGACAGAGCCTCATTTGACAAAATATTTGCTTCCAGATTTTGGACGAAACTAAAAGATAGTATCGTTCCGTTCGGAAGCACACCAGATAAGGCCAAATTCCTTGACGAATTATACGCAGGAATAACTGAATTCACTTATAACCCTAAAAATCCTCGGGATTACATTGTAATCAACAAGCACAATGGTATTTCGAGGTATGTCCCGACATTTTCACGTAAAGATTATTGTGTATTTTTCCTTTGTATCAAGCTTCTCGAAAATGAAATTGCTGTTAATCGAGTTGATGGAACTTTTGGTGGTTGGACTCTAGGAAATCCAATAAGGTTAAAAGAAGAACAAGAAATTCTAGAGCTAGAATATATTCCTTTCAATACAATCAATGAACTATCTTGGATTCAAGAATGGCAATCTTTTCAAAATATTGCAAAGACTTACAGGGATTTAGATGATTGGAAATGCTTTATAAATCTGGATATTGCTAATTTTTATGACTGTATTAACTTAACAATTCTAGAACGTAAAATCCGGCATGTTATACCGAAAGCGAAACAAGATGTAGTTACGTTACTTTTCCATTTTCTGCAAAATTGGAATAAAAAGTTAGAAGGATACAACCTGAAAACTGTTGGCATACCCCAAGACGAAATTGGTGATTGTTCTCGAATCTTAGCTAATTTCTATTTACAAGACTACGACTTAATAATGAATGAAATATGCGATAAGTATGGTGCAAAATATATACGATTCGCTGATGACCAAATAATCTACGCAAAAGACTTACATGTAGCCAAAAACATACTATTTGAAGCTTCCCGTGAGCTACTCAAGATTAACTTAAATTTTAATAGCAGCAAAGTCAAAGAATTCAAATCAAAAGCTGATTTTGATACCTATTGGGCATTTGAACTGTTTGAACTTCTAAAGAACAAAACAGACAAGGCAGCAATTAATTCTTCAATTGACAAGTATTTTGAATACTTGGATACCAATGTGAAATTTCGTGACAATTCCGTCCTAAAAAGAATCTTATCAGTAGATAGCAAACTTATTGAACCTAAATACAGACATAGATTAATAGCTATGTTTTTTAACCCTGACTTTCTTGCTCAACTAACAGTTTGGCATTTTAAAAGAATTAGAGAATTCATTGATAACGACACAGAATTTTTTGGTGAGTTAGACAAAATGGTAAGTACTGTCCCATTTAACTCTTATCATTATAATCTATTGGCATTCTATAAAAAAGAAAGAACTGGGTTTGACTGCTCAGCGATTGAAAAAAGAATAGAAGAAATAAAACTTAAATAAAGACTAATGAATTGCTATGTATGTGATATTGAGATTACTTCTGTAAATGAAACAGATGAGCACATTATAATCAATGCTGCGGGAGGAAGGCTTAAATCAAAAGAATTGATTTGTAGCAAATGCAACTCCGACTTTGGCGAAAACATTGATAGCATTCTTGCTAAGCAGCTAAATAATTTAGCAAATATGCTAATGGTAAAAAGGCACCGTGGAGAACCTCAGTCTATTGTTGGTGAAAAAAAATCTACTGGAGAAAAATATAAACTTGAAGTAGGAGGCAAACCAAAATTAACAAAACCAACAATCGACAAAACTGTTGACGGTGATAAAACAAATATTTCAATCACAGCAAGAAATGAAAAAGAATTAAGACAAATTCTTACGGGAATGGCTAAAAAGAACCCTCATTTTGACGTTGAAGAAGCAATGAAATCAGCTCAATGGCGTGAAGAGCATCTTGATGAGGCTTTACATTTTCAGAATGTAATTGGTGGTAATGAGGTGTTTAGAGCAGTATGCAAATGTGCTACAAACTTTTTCATTTATAAAAAGGGAGACGCTTCACAAGTTAAACACCTAATCCCATACATAAAAGGTGAAGAAGATAAAGAAGTAGTTTGGATGCATTACCAAGAAGGCTTATATGATTTAAAGCCAGAAGAAAGCTCACACATAATTCATTTGGTTGGTAAAAAGGAAGAGGAAATATTATACTGCTACGTTGATTACTTCAATACCTATAAATACTTAGTCCTTTTAAACGATAGCTACAAAGGAGAAGATATAGAAGAAACTTATTTCTTTGATTTAATAAATGTTGTACCAATTCAACGACAACTGACAATTGATTACGACAGAGAAACTTTACTAAATTTTTTCACTAATAAAGATGCAAAGCCATTCGAGAAAGTTAAAAAATCGTTTGACCATTCTATTGCATTAGGTTTAAAAAGACAAGATGATCATCAAAGAGGAGAACTACTTGAAAGAGCAATTCAAAATTCACTTGGAAAATATCCTGAGGGTGAGCCTATAACTGAAGATATGCTTAATGAAACAATAGAAGAGATTATGAAAGCCATAACTCCATATCTAATAAAACGAATGAAAAAATAATGCCGACCGCACAACAATATGTATAGTGCATAGCACCCTGCGGGATGCTACGACACCATACATGAAACGTTGTGTGTAATGCGAGAAAACCAAAAAATGAATAAAAAACATGTTTAAGAAAGACGACGAAAAATATTTAATCCGACAATTAAGCTCAAATAAAGTTGTCTTATTTTTAGGTTCAGGATTTTCACTAGATGCAAAGAATAAAAAAAACGAAAACTTCCCAACAGGATGGACACTAGGAAAAAAGATTTGGGAATTTTTAAAAATTGATGGCGATTACGTTGATACTAGCTTACCTGAAATGTACCAAGCATTTCTTCAAGCTGGAATAAAGAAAGATTTGAAAAAAGACTTTCTAAAATCAAATTTGCTGAGTTCTGAGATTCCAGACCAATACAGAAAAATAACTCTTCCTTATTGGTTTAAGATTTACACAACCAATATTGATGATATTCTGACAAAATCTTATCGTAAAGAAAATAAAAGTATTGAAGAACTTCAATATCCATTTGACCAATACTCTGAAAGAGACCAATCACTTGAAAGAAATCAAATTATATATTTGCACGGAAAATTACCATGCGACCCTGACGAAGTAATCTTCTCACCACAACAGTACGCTAAAGCTCAATTAACCCACGAACCTCTTTACGGTCAATTTGTTTATGATTATTCAATCCTGCCAACAATTTTTATAGGTACAGAACTCAATGAACCTCTATTTGAAAGATATATAGTTGCTAGAGATGCTAGGTTTGGTCTAAAGGAACGAAGACCTAAATCCTTTTTAATAACGCCTAAGCTTTCACCAATTAAAGTATCCAACCTAAAGGCTAATTATAATGTCCATCATATAAGCGGAACCACAAGTGATTTTTTGAATTGGTTGACTAGTATCCAAGATAAATTACCCGCAAAAGAAGAAATTCTTAAAAATACATTTCCTAACCTATTGAGCATTTTGGAGTATGCAGAAATCGCAAATATCTCTAAGAAATCAATTGTTCAATTTGCAAAGTGTTTTAATCGTGTTCCAACTGAATCTAGACCTATTCAAGAAAGGTCAGGATTCTTAACAGGGACTTCACCTAGATGGAATGATATTCTGCTAGACCTTGACGTCCCAAGAACAGTTTCAACTAAAATCGTCAAATCTGCCGAAGTTTATCTAACATCAAAAAAGGCAGATGAAAAAACGAAAGTTATTAGCATAATTGGATACGCAGGTTCTGGCAAATCAACTATACTTAAGCGTATAGGATTTTCTCTTTCTCAAAAGGGAAGAACAGTATTTCTTTCATATTCTGACTTCATTCCTAGAAAAGAAGAGATAATAGATGTACTCTCTGCTATTAATGAAAGAGCTGTTTTAATTTTCGACAATTCAAAAAATGTAATTACCCAACTTCCTTGGTTAATTAAATCATTAAATCAAGAATTGGAATTGACACCTCTTATTTTAATTTCGATTAGGACAAATTATATCGATTTACTTCAACAATATATAAATCCAGATGTAGCTATCAATGAAGAATTTAAAATCCCAGATTTAGATGATAATGAAATCAATCTAATAATAGCAAAATTAGATGAATATAATTTATTAGGTAAGCTAAGTGGAATGTCGAGCTATAATAGAATTAAAGAGTTTAAAAACCGAGCTCATCGACAGATTTTAATCGCTATGAAAGAAGCCACAAATGGTAATTCTTTTAATGAAATTATAAAAGACGAATTTAAATCCTTAAAACCTTATGAAGCTAAGGTCTTAACTTTATGTATTGCGCTAAACACAGAACTTGGTTTTACAAATAGTAAACAAGATTTTGTAGGCTTTTCAAAATCGCCACAGAACGAAGCTTTAGGTTACTTAGAAACTGTATTACAGGGAACTGTGATTAGTGTTGGTAGTAGCAATAGCAGATTTATGTTACGTCATCGCATATTAGCTGACTATATAATCAAATATTGTGTAGAACCAAATATTTTAAAAGAAGCATATATTCGTGTACTATCAGTATTAGCACCTGAGTTAATTGAATCAAGAGGACCTTCTCGTATATTTAATTTATATAAAGCTTTAATCAATCACGCTCAACTATATCGTCGTTTTAAAAGCGATATAAACTTAGCAAGAGATGTTTACGAATCTATCACAGAGTATTTTAAATCAGACCATCATTTTTGGCTTCAATATGGCTCTTTAGAGGTTGAAGGCAAAGGCGGAGATTTAAAACTAGCTGAAAATTATATTTCACAAGCAGAATCCCTTTCACCTAATTCAACTTATGTAAAAACAGCAAAGTGCAATTTGTTATATAAACAAGCTTTGGCTGCAGAAAATGAACATATAGCTTTAGAATATAAAAATGAAGCCGATAATGTTGCTCAGTCATTGATTTTAGAAATCGGTAAGGAAGAACAAATAGCGTATCATATTTATTGCGCAGGTAGATACCGATATATTACTAAATGGGTTAATGAAAAGCGTGATAAAAAGATAGCACTTGACGAACTAAATAGTACAGTTAAAACTGGTTTAACTTTTCACCCTTTTAGTAAAAAATTAAAGACAGCATCTGATGCTATTAAAAGAGCTTATATACAAATGGGACTTCAAAAGGAATTAGAAGACCCTGAATTGCCAGAGTTTTTGTAAAAAGCACTACACACAACAACGTGTATAATTAATTGCTTTGGCAAGTGCTTATTTGGAAAATTCCTTCGGAATTTTCTCGGGTTCGTATTTGTTTATTAAATTAGTTGCTTAACCACGCAACTAACCATACACAACAACGTTCTACGCAATTTGAGAAAAATTTTGTATTAATACCAATTTTTGGTATATTTGAATTAAATTAGTATCAAAATGAACAAAAACACATCAATATCACTCGGGAATCATTTTGACCAATTCGTACAAAGTAGCATTAGCGATGGACGATTTAAAAATGTTAGTGAAGTTATTCGTGCAGGATTAAGACTTTTAGAAGAAGAAGAAAGTAAAGTGATTGCTTTGAAAAATGCAATTCAAGAAGGAATTGACAGCGGAATTGCTCACGATTTTGATCCAAAAAAACATCTTGAATCACTAAAAGTGAAAAAACACTCGAATGCCTAAATATAAATTAACCAACAAAGCTGTTGTTGATTTATCAAAGATTTGGGAATACACATTTGAGGTTTGGTCGGAAAAACAAGCCGATAAATATTACGATGGACTAATTTCTAATTGTGAAGAAATTGCTGAAAATCCAGATTTAGGAAAAAATTATCAAGGAATATCAAAGAAACTCTTGGGAATAAAATCAAATCGACATATAATATTCTACAGAACTTTAAACAAAGAATATGTTGAGATAACGAGAATATTACACGAAAGAATGGATTTAAAAAAAAGAATTTCAGAATAAAAACTGCGTAGAACACCGTTATCCATTGCGCAACCCTTCTAAAAAAAATAAACCACCTCTTTTAAAAAGAACTGAGCAAAAAAAAACTCTTTTCTTGAAAATTTTAGACACTATATGCCAGGCATAATTTTATAATTAAGCGTTTTTGGTTCATTATTTTTAAACGCCCCCTGTAACGCGCAAAATTGAAGCTTCCAAGACCTCAGTCCTATCGCGTGAAACCTGCTCCTGCAAATTTTGAAGTCGTCGAGGCTTCAATTTCATGACTTAGAGGAACATTATACACCCCATTTATAGGGCAAAAAAAAGGTCTTATAAAATTTATTTACAAAAGCGTGTAGAATCGAAAAATATCCTATATTTGCGCTCTCATTAATAACCGAGGTCGAGAACCTCACAAATTAATTATTATGCCAGTAAAAATTAGATTACAAAGACACGGTAAAAAAGGAAAACCTTTTTACTGGATCGTTGCCGCTGATGCACGATCAAAAAGAGATGGTAAATACCTTGAAAAATTAGGAACTTACAATCCAAACTTCAACCCTGCACAAATTGAACTAAATGTAGATGGTACTGTAAAATGGCTTCAAAATGGAGCACAACCTACAGATACTGCTAAGTCAATTTTATCTTACAAAGGGGTCATGTTGAAAAATCACCTAGTTGGTGGAGTTCGTAAAGGCGCTTTAACGGAAGAACAAGCAGAAGCGAAGTTTCAAGCTTGGTTAGAAGATAAAACCAACAAAGTAGACGCTAAGAAAAGTGATTTAGAAAAAGCTAAAGATGCTGAAGCTATTAAAATATTTGAAGCTGAAAAAGCAACCAATGAAGCTCGTATTGCTGCTGCTGCACCTGTTGTAGAAGAAGTAATTGAAGAAGCAGCTCCTATTGTTGAAGAAGCAGCAACGGAAGTTGTAGCGGAAGAAGCAGCACCTGCTGTTGAAGAAGCGGCTCCTGCTGAAGAAGCAACTCCGGAAGCACCAGCTGCGGAAGAAAAATAAAAAAAATAAACTTTTTTTATACCTTTAAAACCTGGCACTTTTTGTCAGGTTTTTTTTATGAAACATCCATAACGAAAACTTGAATTGAATCATGACAAAAGAAGACTGTTTTTATTTAGGGAAAATCGTGAAAAAATATAGTTTCAAAGGGGAACTTTTGGCGAAACTAGACACCGATCAACCAGACATCTATGAAAACTTAGATGCCATTTTTATTGAAGTCAATGGTACGTTGATTCCTTTTTTTATTGAAAAATCGCAATTACATAAATCGGATTTACTCCGACTCAAGTTTGATGATGTCACCAACGAAGCCGATGCCGATGCGTTGATGAAATGCCACCTCTACTTACCTTTAGATTTACTTCCAAAACTAGAGGGCACGAAGTTTTATTTTCATGAAATTATTGGCTTTCAACTCAACGATGAAAATTTTGGCCCTGTAGGCACTGTGAAAGGCGTGAATGACACCACTTCTCAAGCCCTGTTTGAGGTGGACCGTGATGGAATCGAAATCCTGATTCCTATGAATGACGATTTTATAACAAAATTAGATCGCGCGACCAAAACAATCACGGTCAATACCCCGCCTGGTTTGATTGAATTATATTTAGAGTAATGTCGAAACCTTTTCGATTTAAACACTTTAGCGTTGCGCAAGATCGCTGTGCGATGAAAATTGGAACCGATGCTGTATTATTAGGCGCTTGGGCAAATATAGACTCGCATCCCAACTCAATCTTAGATATTGGAGCAGGCACTGGGATTTTGGCACTCATGATGGCCCAACGAAGCTCAGCCGAACTAATTGATGCCATTGAACTTGACGATGCCGCCTATGAGCAATGTGTTCATAATTTTGAAGCTTCGGATTGGGGCGATCGGTTATTTTGCTACCATGCGTCTTTAGAAGAATTTACAGAAGAAATCGAGGACACCTATGAGCTCATCATTTCGAATCCGCCTTTTTATACCGACTCCTATAAAACCGACAACGACGAACGAAATCGAGCGCGCTTTGAAGATGCGATGCCCTTCCATGAGTTGCTGAAATCGGTTTCAAGACTACTTTCACAAACGGGTCAATTTAATGTGATCGTTCCATATAGTGAAGAATCTTCGTTTATCGAGTTGGCAAAAAAAGAGCAGCTCTATCCGAATAATATCTTACATATAAGAGGCCAAAAATCGAGTCCTATAAAACGAAGTTTGATGCGTTTTACATTTCAAGAAAAGGCAATTGAACGGAGCGAACTCACCATTGAAATCGCACGCCACCAGTACACACAAGAATATACATCGTTGACGAAAGATTTTTATTTAAAATTGTAAAATTATCAAGCGGAATAAGTAAATTTGTATAAATGGTATGTAATTCTCATTTATTTTGAATAAAATTGAATTAAACCCAAAAAAGAACGATGAAAGCAGATTTATTTGAAGCACCCGATTATTACAATTTAGATGATTTATTATCTGAAGAACACAAACTCGTCAGAAGTGCCGCACGGGATTGGGTTAAAAGAGATGTGTCTCCAATTATAGAAGACTATGCACAAAGGGCCGAATTTCCAACTCAAATTATTGGAGGTTTAGCAGAAATTGGAGCCTTTGGCCCGTACATCCCCGTCGAATATGGTGGCGCAGGATTGGATCAAATATCCTATGGATTAATTATGCAAGAAATTGAACGTGGCGATTCGGGCGTTCGAAGTACGGCTTCGGTTCAATCGTCCTTAGTGATGTATCCCATTTGGAAGTATGGAAATGAAGCACAACGCCAAAAATATTTACCAAAACTCGCCAGCGGCGAATGGATTGGTTGTTTTGGACTGACTGAACCCGACCATGGGAGTAACCCAGGTGGTATGACCACAAATTTTAAGGATATGGGCGACCATTATCTATTAAATGGTGCTAAAATGTGGATCTCAAATTCCCCAATTGCACAAGTGGCCGTCGTGTGGGCAAAAAATGAAGAAGGTCGAATTCACGGACTCCTAGTAGAACGTGGCATGGAAGGATTTACAACCCCTGAAACACACAACAAATGGTCGTTAAGAGCAAGCTCTACAGGCGAACTTATTTTTGATAATGTCAAAATTCCAAAAGAAAATTTACTCCCTAATAAATCTGGACTTGGTGCGCCATTAGGCTGCTTGGATTCCGCACGTTATGGAATTGCATGGGGTGCCATTGGTGCCGCGATGGATTGTTATGATACGGCTCTAAGATATAGCAAAGAACGCATTCAATTTGGCAAACCCATCGGTCAATTTCAATTACAACAAAAGAAACTTTCGGAAATGATTACCGAAATCACCAAAGCCCAATTATTAACCTGGCGTTTAGGTGTTTTAAGAAATGAGGATCGTGCAACAACCGCACAAATATCAATGGCCAAACGAAATAATGTTGATATGGCGATAAAAATTGCACGTGAAGCCCGACAAATATTAGGCGGCATGGGCATTAGTGGCGAATACAGCATCATGCGCCATGCCATGAATTTGGAAAGTGTGATTACATACGAAGGCACACACGATATCCATTTATTAATTACTGGATTTGACATCACTGGTTTAAACGCATTTAAGTAACTTGAGTAACCCCCCAACTCTCAATGTCCACAAAACACCGATTAGATAAGGCCTACAACACTGCAAAAATCATCCCGTTTGATGATGACAGTAAATTCATTTTATTCAGCGATTGCCACCGTGGTGACAATAGTTTTGCAGATGATTTTTCACATAACAGAGATGTATATGTACACGCCTTAACCCATTATTTGGAGGCTGGATTTAGCTATTGTGAATTAGGCGACGGCGACGAACTTTGGGAAACCCAAAAGTTTGATGCTATCTTTCAAGCACACAAAGACGTTTATCTTTTATTGAAGAAATTTCATGACGCCGAGCGCCTGCACATGATTTGGGGAAATCATGACATGGTTTATAAAAACCCAACGTATGTCAAAAAAAATTTATCAACCTATTTTGATAAGGAAACGGGGGAGAAAGTCGATTTATTTCCAGGAATTGAATACCATGAAAGTGTTCGGTTAGAACATATAACCACCAAGCAAATTCTATTTTTAACCCACGGACATCAAGCCGATTGGTGGAACTATATTTTTTGGCGATGGAGTCGGTTTTTAGTTCGATTTTTGTGGAAACCACTGAATCTTATGGGGGTTTCTGACCCGACCAGTCCTGCGAAAAATCACAAAGAATTAATCAAAATAGAACGACGCGCCAAAAAATGGATTTCTGAAAATAATAATACATTCACCATTACTGGACATACCCACCGACCGCGATTTCCGCAACCTGGAAACATTCCGTTTTTTAATGATGGTAGTTGTGTGCACCCAAGAAGTATTACAGGACTCGAAATTGAGAAGGGGACCATTAGCCTAATCAAGTGGCATGTTTCGGCCAATAAAGAAGGTATTTTACAAATTATAAAAACAACCCTCGAAGGGCCCGTAAATTTAAACGCGTATCAATAACTAGTCTTCTGGTGCTAGTTCAATTTCAAGCCCTTCCATTTCGGGAGTAATTTGAATTTGACATCCCAAACGACTGTTGGGTTTGACATTAAAAGCTTCACTTAGCATCGCCTCTTCTTCATCTTGCATTTCACGAAGAGGATGCTCCGTTAAAACATAACATTGGCAGGAAGCACACATGGCCATACCGCCACAAATCCCAATGGTGCCTTCAGGGGCTAATTCATATAACCGAACCACTTCCATGATGTTCAAGGCCATATCTGTTGGAGCTGCTATTTCGTGTAATTTTCCATCACGATCCGTGATTTTTATTTGTACATCTTGATCCATTAATTTATAGATTTTACAACGGCTTTGGGCGCCTCTTTACGAGTACCATCAAAACCGTCAATGCCACTTACGGTTGTATACTTTAGTACGTAGCGTTTTCCGGGGTTAATAATTTGATAGGCCGCTTGACACATAAGGGTTGCTTCATGAAATCCGCAGAGAATCAGTTTTAGTTTTCCTGGGTAGGTATTCACATCACCAATTGCAAAGATGCCTGGAATATTGGTTTGATAGTCCAATGCATTATTGACTTTAATGGCATTTTTTTCAATTTCTAATCCCCATTGAGCAATCGGCCCCAGTTTTGGAGACAATCCAAATAGCGGTATAAAGCAATCTGTTTCAATGGTTACAGGCGATTCTCCGGGTTTGGTCACTTGGATCGCTTCGAGCTTGGTCTCACCAATCAATCCTGTGACTTCCGCAGGCGTAATCAGGGTAATGAGTCCTTTATTTTTTAATTCTTGAACTTTATCTACCGAATCCAAAGCACCTCGAAACTCGTTTCGACGGTGGATTAAAGTGACTTCACTCGCAACGTCACTCAAAAAAATAGCCCAATCCAATGCTGAGTCGCCTCCGCCAGAGATCACTACTTTTTTATTTCGATATACTTCAGGGTCTTTAATCATATAGGCCACCCCTTTATCTTCATAAAATTCTATATTCTCAAGAAGTGGTTTGCGAGGCTCAAAACTTCCAAGACCGCCAGCAATAGCCACCACGGGTGCTTTGTGTTGCGTGCCTTTATTGGTGGTAACGACGAAAGAACCATCGGCTTGTTTTTCGATGGTTTCGGCGCGTTCTCCTAAGGTAAATCCAGGCTCAAATTGCTTGGATTGCTCCAACAATTTTTCGGTCAAATCACCAGCAAGGATCTCAGGATAGGCTGGAATATCGTAAATTGGTTTTTTGGGGTATAGTTCCGAACATTGACCGCCTGCTTGTGGCAAGGCATCAATTAAATGGCACTTTAATTTTAGAAGGCCCGCTTCAAAAACTGTAAATAACCCAGTTGGGCCCGCTCCAATAATTAAGATATCAGTCGTAATCATTTTAGGCTTCAATATTTATAACCGATTGTATTTGAGGTGCATATTTTTTGATGGTCATTTCGACTCCCGATTTAAGCGTCATTTGATTGACACTACACGATGAACAGGCACCCACTAACTGCACTTTGACTATTTCGTCATTTTCGATGGCAATCAAATTAATATCGCCCCCATCATTTTGTAGAAATGGGCGGATTTCATCCAATGCTTTTTCAACGTTTAGTCTAAGATCTTCTGAACTCATATGCTTTATTTTTTTACCGCAGAACACCCTGCCATGGTGGTTATTTTAATTGCATCTGTCGGTGGTAATGCTGTGTTTCTACGGACGACTTCTTGTACTACATTTTGAGTGATTTTATTAAAAGCTTCTTCAATAGGTGTGGATGTTTGCATGGCGGCAGGACGTCCTAAATCGCCTGCTTCTCGTACACTCTGAACTAACGGAATTTCCCCTAAAAAAGGAATGTTTAAATCGTCTGCTAAATGCTTAGCACCTTCTTTACCAAATATAAAATATTTGTTATCAGGTAATTCCTCAGGGGTAAAATAGGCCATATTTTCAATGATCCCTAAAACAGGCACATTAATACTTTCTTGTTGAAACATAGCAACGCCTTTTCGAGCATCGGCAAGTGCCACTGTTTGTGGGGTACTCACCACTACCGCACCAGTAATTGGTAAGGACTGCATGATACTCAAATGGATATCTCCGGTTCCAGGGGGTAAATCGATAAGAAGAAAATCTAAATCGCCCCAAGCAGCGTCAAAAATCATTTGATTTAATGCTTTGGAAGCCATGGGGCCTCTCCAAACCACCGCTTGATCGGGTTTGGTGAAAAATCCGATGGATAGAATTTTAACGCCGTAATTTTCAACAGGTTTCATTTTAGATTTCCCATCTACATTGACTGCCAATGGTTTTTCGTTTTGAACATCAAACATAATGGGAATCGAGGGCCCATAAATATCTGCATCTAAAATTCCAACTTTGAATCCCATCTTGGAAAGTGTAACCGCAAGGTTAGAGGTAACAGTCGATTTACCAACCCCGCCTTTACCTGAAGCAACCGCTATTATATTTTGAATCCCAGGAATTGACTTCCCTTTGATTTCATTTTTAGGTTGTGCTGGAGCTTCCACTTTTACGTTGACCTGCACCTTAGCTTTGGCATAGACCAACTCATGAATTGTCTTGAGAATGTCTACTTCCGTTCGTTTTTTGGCCTGTAAAGTTGGGTTGCTAATAGTGATATCAATGATCACCTCATCGGCAAAAACGATTATGTTTTTGACGGCCTGGCTTTCAATCATGTTCTGACCTTCGCCTGGGACTGTTATCGTTTTGAGCGCTTGCTCAATGTCTTGTTTGTTAAATTTCAAAGTCTCTAATTTAGATGTATTCTAAAGTACAAATATACAGTGAAATGTTTTAAAACAGAAGAGGATTATAGGAAATGATGCTCTTGGGGACTAGAGTTCTTTGGCGGGGTCCCAAAACACAGAATCAAATTGTTGAATTTGGTTATTGATAACCTCAAGACCTTCGTTTTCTAACAGCTGCTGCATGAGGTTGGTGCCTTCAAAATGATGTTTCCCTGTGAGCAGTCCTTTGCGATTTACCACGCGGTGTGCTGGAACGTCTTTGCCGTGAGAGGCCGTCATGGCGTAGCCAACCATTCGAGCACTACGGGCTGCACCAAGATAAGTGGCAATAGCACCATAACTGGTCACACGACCTACTGGAATTTGACGAGCAACGTCGTAACATTTATCAAAAAAATGAGGGGCCTTTGACATACAAACTAAGGGGTTTTTAGAATATTTATCAACGTAGTGACCGAGATCACCGCTGTAATAATTCCTATGCTATAATTCATCCATTTTTGAGATGATATTTTAGAATTTTTAATTTTGTCAAAAAACAAAATATAAATATAAAGGGTGATAAAGGTTCCCGTCATAGCACCGGCTACATAGGTAGAAATCGATATATTATCTAAAGAAAGCCATTGATACGACACCAAGGTCGTCACCATATAAGCTTGGTAGGGAATTGGAAAAACATTTAAAGCAGACATTAATAGGCCCTGAAAAAATCGGCTTTTTTTACTTTTTGAAGCCCCCATTTCATGGATATTATCCTCACTTTTAGCGACGAGAAAAAAGTAAATTGAGATTAAAATAAAGAGAACCAATGCAACACGCTTTAAAATATCGATCACATCGGGATGTTGACTCAAGTACTTTGCGAAAACTGCTGCTAAATAGGTTTGAACGCCCACGATCAAGCAAACGCCAATCGAAAAGACAAAACCTCTTGTATGGCCTTCTTTTAGACTGATTTTAGCCGCCGTCATATTGAGCATTCCAGGTGGAATGACCCCAATAAAGGCGATGCATAAGCCCAAAATAAATACAATTGAAATCGACACGCTTTAATTAATTTTGAATCTAATATACGTAATTGCTTTTTGAGTCGCTAAATACTGATTTTCATAAAAGGTTTGAATGGCCGTTACTTCTTCGGGACTTCCTTCCTGACGGTACACATCGTGGTTGGCATAGTGCACTTCATGCCCCTGACCATGCAAAAGCCCTAAGGTATAGCCATGCATAAATTCGCTGTCGGTTTTTAGATGTACAATTCCGGCATCGTTTAGAATGTTTTTGTAGCGTTTCAAAAACAAATCGTTGGTCATTCGGTGTTTGGTCCGCTTGTATTTTATTTGAGGATCTGGAAATGTAATCCATATTTCATCAATTTCATTGGTGGCAAACAGGTTTTCAACGAGTTCTATTTGGGCACGAATAAAAGCCACATTGGGAAGTTCGTTTTCAATGGCGGTCTTAGCCCCTCTCCAAAATCGAGCGCCTTTGATATCAATGCCGATAAAATTTTTGTTTGGATACCGCTCGGCTAGGCCAACAGTGTACTCACCTTTCCCACATCCCAATTCTAAAACTAATGGGTTTTTGTTTTTAAAAAACTGCTCATTCCATTGCCCTTTTAACGGATATTCTGCATCGACCAATTCTTCACGTTTGGGTTGAAACACATTGTGAAAGGTGTCGTTTTCGTTGAATCGTTTGAGTTTATTTTTACTGCCCACTTGAATTAATTTTTGTCAAAAATACGGAAAAGAACGCTGGATTATTGGTTTTGTTTTTGAAGTGTGAAAGAAAATTCACTCCCAATCCCAAATTTACTTTCGACATATATTTTTTCATCGTGTGCTTCGATGATATGTTTCACAATTGACAAGCCAAGACCGGAACCCCCTTCTTCTCTAGAGCCACTTTTATCGACCCGATAAAATCGTTCAAACAAACGCGTCAAATGCTTGGCTTCAACCCCTTCCCCATTATCGGTTACGCGAACAATCATTTTTTCCGAATTCAAATCTTCCACACTAATTTCGGTGGTACCATTTTGATGTCCATATTTTATAGAGTTGACTACCAGATTGGAAAGCACTTGCTGAATGCGATCGCGATCGGCATGCACCATCACTGGGGCTGGATAGTCTTTATCTAATAATAAGGAGATGTTTTTTTTCTCTGCTTTAATTTCGAGCAAATCAAACACATTGGTGATGGTCTCAAGAATATTAAACGTTTCAATTGTCAGATTTGCATCTCCCACTTCGAGCTTGGTGATCATGTCTAAATCTTTTACAATATAAATCAAGCGATCGACACCTTTATCGGCACGTTTTAGATATTTATCTCTTATTTTTGGATCGTCGGCAGCGCCTTCTATTAAGGTCGAAATATAGCCTTGAACTGTGAAAAGAGGGGTTTTGAGTTCATGAGAGACATTGCCAATAAACTCTTTTCGATATTCCTCTCGAATTTTTAAAGCTTCTAATTCTAATTTTTTGTTTTTTGCATAGGAATCAATTTCCTTCGATAAACTGGCCATGTCGGTGGTGATTGGACTTTGGTTAAAAGAGGCTGATTCTAAAAGTGTAAGGTCTCTATAGATGCTTTTAATACTGTTAAAAACAAAGGTTTCAAGTCGTAAATGAAGGATGAAAAAGGTGAAAATATAAGAACTAATAAACCAGTAGAAAAGAAAGGATAAATCAATTTCATAGAACATATATAGAAAAATGCTCAACAAAAATGTATGTATCCCTGTGATGAATAAGGCGGTAACCATCGAGAATTTATGCGAATTTTTAGTCATCAGAATTGAAACTTATACCCTACGCCTTTGATTGTTTTAAAGGAATCATCTCCAATTTTTTCACGGAGTTTTCGGATGTGCACATCAATGGTTCTGCCGCCTACTACGACTTCATTTCCCCAGACTTTATCGAGAATTTCATCTCTTTTAAATACTTTCCCAGGCTTAGAGGCGAGTAACGACAGCAATTCAAACTCTTTTCGTGGCAACACAATTTCGACGTCTTTGTGTATGATTTTATAGGCTTCTCTATCAATTGTGAGGTCACCAAGCGTTATGATATCCGAATTTTCAACAGGCGTTGTCCCATGGCGTCTTCTTAATAACGACTTGATTTTACTCACCAATACTTTGGGCTTGATGGGTTTTGTGATGTAATCATCGGCACCCGCTTCAAATCCAGCGACTTGAGAATAATCTTCGCCACGCGCGGTTAAAAAAGTAATGATGGTCTCTTTTATTTCGGGAATGGTTCGGATTTGCTCGCACGCTTCAATGCCATCCATTTCGGGCATCATCACATCCATAATAATTAAGTGAGGTTGGTTTTTTTTGGCTTGTTTCACGGCTTCTAAACCATTTGCAGCGGTTAAAACAGTGTAGCCTTCTGCCAAAAGATTATAACTCAGAATTTCTAAGATGTCTGGCTCGTCATCAACCAACAAAATTTTAATGGATTCGTTGCTCATTATAATGTATCTAATTAGTTCATAAAGATAGAAAAATTAAATCCTGTAACGAAACATATAAATTTAATAACTATTTAGTAACAACTTCGTAATGTTAATATAACGAACCCAGAATCTCATAAATTGTTGACAGTTACTTCATAAGTAAGTAAAAAATAATTTAATATCTGTTTAATATTTCATACATTTGGATAAACAAAATTAAACCAATAATTATGAAAAAAATTTACGTATTACTTTTTACGCTTACATTAACAGGCTTGTCGTTTGGGCAGACAGTTTTTATTAACGAATTACACTACGATAACTCCAGTTCCGATATTGATGAAGGTGTTGAAATTGCTGGACCTGCTGGAACTGACTTAACTTCATATAAAATTACAGCATATAATGGTAGTAACGGATTGAAATATCTTGAGAAAAGTTTGTCAGGAATAATTCCGAATATTGACAATAGTGGATATGGAACTTTGTTTTTCCCTACTGAAGGACTACAGAACGGAGCACCCGACGGAATTGCATTAGACGATGGAACATCACTTATTCAATTTTTGAGCTACGAAGGAGTTATGACAGCAACTGATGGGGTCGCTAAAGATGTGGCATCAACCGACATTGTTATTGAGGAAACAGGTTCAACCCCTGTAGGTCATTCTATACAACTTACAGGTTCTGGAACAGAATATGAAAATTTCTCATGGACCGGTCCCATAGCAAATACCAACAACTTAATTAATACTGGTCAAACATTTGGAGTGGCATCTCCAACTTTAATTATTTCCTCCCCTTCTGATGGTGAGACCATTGCTCCTAGTGTTGAAAATGTAAATATTGAATGGACCACCACTAATACCTCTGGGACTGAAACTGTAAATATAATAGTTAACGGAACAACGACTAACGATGTAACAAGCCCATTTGCAATTTCTACTACTGACGGCTCTACGTACAATGTTACGGTTAATTTAATTGACGGAGGATCCACAGTTGCCTATGGTAATATTTCTTTTAGTATTGGAAATTTAACACAAGTTGCAAGCATCACGGCCCTAAGATCAGATGTGACTGCTAACGGAGCAGATGGTTTTTATGAAATTACAGGGCAGTCATTATTAACACACAAAGACGGTTATAAAGGAAAAAAATGGTTTCAAGATGCTACGCCATCTGGAATTTATATTTATGATGCAGAAGACGTAATTGCAACTACTTACAACGTAGGAGACATGGTTTCTGGATTAAAAGGTAAGGCCGTAATTGTAAATGGAGTCCTTCAATTACATCCTACAGAAGATTCTGGAGTAATTGCTTCTTCTGATAATGCTGTGGTTGCACAAACAGTCACTATTGCAGGCTTCAATGCAGCTCCTAGCGATTATGAATCAACATTCATTAACTTTGAGAATGTCACGTTTAGTGCTGGAGATGGTGCCGCTGTTTTTGAAACTGGAGAAAATTACGTTTTGACTCAAGGACAAGCAGAAACTGTTGTTCGTACTGAATTTTACGGCGCAGATTATATTGGTGAGATCATCCCATCAACAGAACTTGCGAATGTTTCAGGAATCGCTGGCGCATATAATGGAACTGCACAATTGTATGTTAGAAATCTTGCAGACCTTACAACAACACTAGCTGCAGGACAATTTGAAG
>Ga0209533_1002080_pt1 | contig 18451 bp, 18 predicted proteins | sample COG_04_FD_184748 | JGI IMG/M metagenome (GOLD analysis project Ga0209533, IMG submission 184748) | Pelagic Microbial community sample from North Sea - COGITO 998_met_04 (SPAdes) (version 2) | ecosystem: Environmental > Aquatic > Marine > Neritic zone/Coastal water | place: Helgoland, sampling...
ATATAAAGATTATAAAAATATTGTATGGTTTTTTGATATTAGATCATTAAAAAAACTAATTGATATGAAACAACCGAATCCTTATACAATGGTTCCTTTTAATGATAATGTGATAATAAGAGCATTAAAAATAATAGAAAAACTGAATAGTATGAATATTTCTACAGATTTTAAAGATGAAATAAAACAAGTAGAAAAAGATAAAAAAAAATTGTTAAAACAGAAAGTTATAGATGTATTTGCAAGTATAGAAAGATTAGGATTAAGTGTAAATTCACAATGGTTTACGTGTCTTCATATTATTCATTTAAAAAAGATATATGGTTTTATGGAAGATATATGGAATTATCGGGCAGAATTATCACAAGAATTAAAGATAAAAATGTGTCCACCTGATGGGAAAATTTTTAATAGATCTCCACACGAAATCAGACATACTTCTGATCGTATGAAAATGATGGATTATATATTAACAGATATTAATAAATTTAATAATGCTGAATCTGATAGTGATAAAACAACAGGATTTACTTATTTTTTAATATCATTATCTAAAGTAAATCCGATTGTTTTAGATACCCATCCATGGATGGCGAGTGTATAAAAATATGTTATATATTATATGTTTTCAAAATATTTGAGTCATTGGTTAATAATTTATTTTAATATCTGGTTTTTAGGATATATATTTAATATAAATGTCATAATTAAATATATTAATCCATATTATACAAGTATATTACTATTTATAGGATATATATTATTACAGTGTTATAATATATTTATAAAAAGATATAAATATGAATTATCATTTTTATCAGTAACATTTACAACACATATATTACCATTAATATCATCATATTATTTAATAAAAAATAAACATAAATATGCTGTAATAAATCTTATAGTTATAGTTGTATTATACATGATTTATATAAAATATATAAACAGAGATATATATTATACATATTTTGTATATAAACCACCGTTGAATTGGAAAGAATATTTCAAAGTATGTAAAACAGATGAAGGAAAATATATTCCGTATTGTTTATTTTTTAAAGATACTTAAAAATAATTTTATACTAATAGTATAACAGAGAACGCGGTTAAATAGATAAAATAAAAACTAATATAAGATATAAAATGCCAACTAAAAAATCGACCGTTCCCAAAAACCACAAGAAAACTACTCCTAAGAAAGCACAAAAACCGGTTGTAGAAACTCCTGTTCCGGTTGAGACTGTTGATGTCGCTCCGGTTGAGACCCCAATCGAGACTACATCTGATCCAGTAAATACTTCTGGAAACAATGTAAAAGCGGCGCCAAATCTCCTTGATTATGAGGATGAAATGGTAGTTCTTCAAAATCAACTTCGTGACGCCATGGCACTTGTAAAAACTGCAATGACTGGTCTTACTAATCTCCAAAAGAAAGTTGCTCGTGAGAAGAAAGTAGTTGATCGTAAAATGAAAGGAAAAGTAAAGAAAGAAAAGGATCCTAATGCTCCTCCTACCGGTTTTGAGAAACCAGTTAATGTTTCTCCGGAACTTGGTAATTTCCTTGGTCTCAAGAAAGGTGAGCAAATCTCTCGTGCCAATGTAACCAGTAAGGTAAGTGCCTACTGCAAAGAGGGTGGACTCCAAAAGAAAACTGATGGACGATACATTTTCCCAGATGAAAAACTTGCTAAACTTCTGAATATCCAATCTGGTTCTGAGATCACTTTCTTTGACATCCAAAAATTTCTCAAACCTCATTACCCTGACACTGTAGCCAAACAAGCCGCAGCAGCATCTAAATAATTTTATTCTATCTCATCATATAATTCTATATTCTAATCCACTCATTCTCAAACTTCTATAGATAATACTTTTTTTATTCATCTTTTTTATTAATTCATCATTTTTCTTTATTACTTTATTTCCTATCAGAAATGTAAAGTACAACTTATTATCACAACATATTTTTAATCCAAATAATTGAATAAATTTTTTAAAATTATTATATATTTCTGCTCGTATCACAAAATATGCCAATGTATTTGTATGTCGATTAATATCTGATATTTTATTTATAGATAATATTTTTTGTGATTGAAATTGACACCATGCTTTTTCTATAGATAAATTTTGAACAAAACTTTTATAATCACCACCAGATAAAAAGAAACAATTTATAATATTTGCCCATATTTCAGTATATGCTTCAAAAGAATTTATTTTTTGTGATGTAATATTATATCGTTTTTGATATAATTGTATAATCTCTGGTGAATCTGATCTATGACCATCACAATCGAATAAATGAAATAATTCATGTATAGTTACTTTTATAACTTCTTCTTTTCTCCATATATTAATAGTATTCATCCCAGATGATCCACTATTAAGATGTTTATGTTTTAATCCATCTTTTATATCACTATCTAATAGTTTCTTATCATCCAAGAGATAATAATTTATCCTGTAATCACCATCAACTTTTTTAATTAAATGTGATACAAATGAAATAACTGGTAGAATTATTTGGGTAAATTTATTGATATTTAAAGTATCATAAAATATATTAACATGGATTTTAGAGTCGTGAACTGTTAGAATAGTATAGTGATTATTTTTTAGGGAATTTGCTTTTATAGATAACTCGTGTGATATAAATGGTGATTGAAGATTGGGTAAATTCTTTATAGGTGATACAATTTTATCATGAGAATTATCGATACTCTTTAAGTGATTAAATAATTGTTGAAGTTCTTTAAATCCTCTTGATGATCCTATATTATGATTATTTGTGATAAATTTAACAATTTTGTTACTATCAGTTGTTAACATCTATATTATTATATATTATATAATATATATGAGTTATTTTTTAGAAAAATATCCATTTCAACCTGCTAATCTTCAAGGAAATATCACAACCAATAAGATTAAAGATCCATCAACAAGATATGGTTTTAATTATAAAATAGTAGAAAAAGATAATTGTATGAATATTACTTACAAATTAAGTGATAATCATGATGTAATGTTTGGAACTAATAAACCGATGGATGAAAAATGTCCCAATATTACAGGTGATCTTACATATGATCCAACTACATCCGGAAATTCGCTTTGGAATAATTCAACCCGAAGAAAAGTGATAGTTAATAATAAAAGGAATTAATTCATATCTAAAGATATATTACATATAATACAAACATGAGTAATTCTTTGAAACATATTCATCATGATAGATATAAAGTCGATGATATACAATATGCAAATTTTCTTTGGGAAGATTGCACTGAAAAAAAAGATGTGATTCAAGATAAATCACGTAAATTTGCGGTAGATCTAAAAAATATAGCATATACATCACTTTATTATAATAAAACACCTATGATATATGTGACAACTCCAGTTATGACATGCCTTTGGGGAATGAATAAGCAAAAACAAATATCACTTCAATTTACAGATGTAGAAAATGATGTATCAATGAAAAGTTTTTATAATTTTATAAAGAATACGGAGATACATAATATGCAAAACCTTGGTATCACAGAAAAAGATATGGATAAATATGGGACACAAATTAGAGTTGATAAATCAGGTAAATATGATCCTAATTTATCTGTAAAAATACCGTTTGTAGGAAATAGATATCAAGTGGAAGTGTTTAATGATACACAAGAAAATATAAATATTTATAATATTAATAATTTTGTTAAAATGCAATGTGATATATATATAGATAAAATATGGAAATATAATGGTGTTTTCTATTGTAAATGGAAAGCACGTAAAATATATTTAGTTTAAGATTATTTTTTTTTTTATAGTTTTTTTTTATAATGTCTGCTTTGTTATTTAATAAAGTGAAATTTAATAATATTAAATTGTCTTCGCCAGATAAATTAGATAACCATTATATTTGTAATCTGAAACATGATGAACAACTTTTATATGTTCAAACACCTTCTCTGAGTATAGAAGAAGTTACTCAAGAATATATATTGTTAAACATTAATGATGAATTTAAAAAATTTATCGAAGATATGGATAATAGTTGTATCAGATATACATATGATAATGCCGGTAAATGGTTTAAAAAAGATATTCCACACGATGCTTTAATGAATATGTATGAAAATATAGATACAGATAATGGTACAATTCGTATTAATTTTCCATATATTAGAGATAAACTTCAATGTAAAATATTTAATTCAGACAGAGAATGTATAGATATAGAGTCCTTAAATGTGGGGAATAATATTATATTATTGTTATTTTTTAAAGGATTAAAAATATATTCATCTAATTTTCATTTAGATTTTCATATAAATCAAATAAAATTAATTGAGAATGATTTCAAAATTCTTAAAGAATATTCTATAATTGATGCTGACGAAGATAATACAGAAACTATTGATGAATATATATTTAAAGAAGAAATAAATGAAGTTTTGAATCAAGAAAAGAAACAAAAAGAAGAATTAAAAAAACAAAAAGAATTGGAATTGAAAAATAAAATGAAACAATTGGAAGAAGAGTTAAATAATCTAAATTAATATTTTCACTATATTTTTTTTATTTTATATAATATAAAATGAAAATGCCTTCAGTTGATAAAATATGTAATGTAGCAGGATGTGTATTAATTTTTTTACTTTTAGGACTATTAGTATTTCAACCAAGTGGCGTGATGTCTTTATTTGAAGGTCAATCGCCTATAAATTCTAATAATTCTAATAATTCTGTAATGAATGCTAACAGAAATGTTAATGCTAACAGAAATGCTAATGCTAACAGAAATGCTAATGCTAACAGAAATGCTAATGCTAACAGAAATGCTAATGCTAACAGAAACGCAAACAGAAATGCTAATGCTAACAGAAACGCAAACAGAAATGCTAATGCTAATGCTAATTCAGGAACTGTTACATCATCCATGCCTCTTGGTGATAATGAACAATTCGCTGCTGTTACCGGTATCCAAACTCCGACTAGATCTTGCTACCCACAAGACTCACTCGCTCCCAAAGATTTACTACCGTCTGATGATAAAGATAATATCGCCAATTTCAATAAAGACTACCCTATTTCCGAGGGTATTCTTAAAGGTGTTAATTTCCTAGAGGCAGGTTATCAAGTTGGTGTCAACACTGTTGGTCAAAGTCTAAGAAATGCTAATAGACAAATCCGATCTGAACCACCTAATCCTCAAGTCAGTGTCAGTCCCTGGATGAACACCACCATTGGTCCGGATCTCGCAAGACAACCGTTAGAAATTGGTGAAGATTGTTATGCTTCTATTGGTAACAATACTTTATAAATTTGATATTTAAAAGAAATTTTATATAAATAATATAAATGGAAAAAGTTAACCCTTATAATCAAAATAATAAACTTATCAAATCTTGTGATATTGTTAATATTATGGAAACATTAAATATTAGCAATTTTAAAGTTAATAATATTCTTTTATTTCAAACTGCTTTTATACATAAATCTTATTGTAAAGAATTATATGAAGGTTCTGATTTTAAAAATACCATTCATTCTCTAAATCTACAAGATAAATCTTATGAAACGATGGAATTTCTTGGAGATTCTATTTTAGGATCCATTGTTTCATCATATTTATATGAACGTTTTTATAAAATATATGATCAAAATGAAGGATTTTTGACATATTTAAAGAATCGTATAGTATGTGGTGAAAGTTTAGCATTACTATCAAAAAAAATAGGATTACATAAATTTATAGTCATATCTAAGCATATAGAGGAGTCTTGTGATGGTAGAAATAATCTTAATATTTTAGAAGATGTATTTGAAGCGTTGATTGGTGCAATTTATCTAGATAATAATTATGACACGGTAAAGGATGTATTATTAAATATTGTGGAAAAACATATTGATTTTACAGATATTATTGTTAAAAATAATAATCATAAAGAACAAATTATTAAATATCTTCAACATAATTATAAAGAAAATCCTAAATATATTGATAAAGATATATTAGATGACAATATATATCGATGTGAATTACATTTTCAAAATAAAACCATATCGCGAGGCGAAGGCAAAACTAAGAAGAAAGCACAACAAGATGCTTCTAAAAATGCTCTGATATATTATAATGTTTTAAATTAATATTATATATAATATATAATAATATGAGTAAAAATTATAGATTTTCAAAACGTGAAGATGTATGGATAACTATTCTTAAATATTTTGAAGGAGACGTATTACTCATAAAAGACAATGTTATTAACGAATTGAAAAATGATAAATATCAAGGTGAAACTATAAAACCCATTGAAGAACATATCATTAAAGAATTATATAAGATTCGTAAAGTTAAAGATAAAGGTACATATAGTTTTATCCCACCCGAATGGAACAATAATAAAGAAATAGTGAAAAAAAAAATTGATGGAATGTATCCAGAAGAAATACCTATTATACCAGGTAAAGTATCATCATCCGAAAAGATACATTCATTATCTAAAAAAGACGAATATAAATATATATTAGAACAAAGAAAAGCATATGTTAATTGGATTAATTCTGAATTTTATGATAAAATTATAGATGAAAGCGAAGATCCTAAAATTAAAAATTCTTATCAATTATTTGTTAAAGGATATTTGTCACTAGAATCACCATTCAGAGGATTACTTGTTTATCATGGACTTGGAACGGGTAAAACAGCTACATCAGTTATTACAGCTGAAGGTTTATCACCATTACCTATAAATACTTTTTTACCTGCATCATTAGAAGGAAATTATATTTCTGAAATAAAAAAATTTGCCAGTGATACATTCAACATTGAATCTAATAATTGGGTCTTTTTTACATTAGAGGAAATAAATAAAAATGATGTAATCAGAAAATATATTTATGATGAAATTGGTATTGAAAAAAAAATCATAGATAAAATTGAAAGAAAAATGAAACTTAAAAGAAAAAAAGATGGTGAAGAACCACCTAAAAAAGAAAAAAAAAAATTAACTTTAGATGATTTTAAACCCGATATGAATGTATTATATACACATAAAGGTGTGGTAACAGAAGGAATTGTCCATAGTATAGATGAAAAATCACAAAAAGTAGTGGTAAAATTCGATTCTAAAAATTTACGAGTGTTACCTAAAAGATTAAAAATTCTTGATGAACAATCCGAATCAGAAGAACCATCGGATCCAATTAAAAAGGGATTATTTATTAATCTTACTGTTATAGGAAATACTGATAAAACTATATTTACTATTGATGGCGAATTTAAAGTGGATAAAATCAATAAACAAACATCAACGGATAATATCCAAAAATTATCTGATATTCAGATGAAACAACTCGAAATACAATTAGATTTTATGATTGAAAGTAAATATAATTTTATTCATTATAATCCTTTTCCTTCAATTACAAGAGATCAAATAAAAGAATTAAATATTGATGGAGATTTGTATGATAATATTCTTGATGAAGGTGGGGAAAAAGATAAAACATCTGACACTATAAAAAATTTAATAGAAAAATATACTGAAAATAAAAAATTAAATATTGATTCCCCTTTTAAAAACGAAGTTATTGTATTTGATGAAGTTCATAATTTTATCAGTCAAATAAAGAATGATAAAGGACCTGCTAAATTATTTTATAATTGGATCATAAACAGTAAAGATGTAAAAATTGTATTTTTATCTGGAACACCCACTATTAATAAACCGTCTGAAATTGCTTATCTTTTTAATATGCTTAAAGGGTCAATTGATGTATATGATTTCACTATAAAAATAGATGGTGATATTGAAGATATATCTAAAAGATTAAAAGTCATATTTTATGAAAATTTTTCATCTATTGAACAATTATATGTTCGTAAAATAAAAGGTAAGATAGTTGTATCATTTATTAAGATACGAAGTAATTTTGCCAATATTTTAGAAGATGATGGATCTGTTAAAACTATTAAATATAATGATTTCACATTTGAAGAATTTATTAATCAAATATATTTAGGATTAAATAAATTTTGTGATAAAAGTCTCGTTACACCATCAGAAAAAATGTTTAATAAAATACCTGAACGTGAATTAAATAATATTTTGAATGGTAAAACGGTTATATATGATGAAGAAGTAGGTATTCACTTTAATCGCAGACAAAAACTATTTGATCTTTATGATACAGATAACTCTATGATTGATTTAACAAATAATGAAGTTTTTATGGAATACTTTTTTGATGAAGATGGCAATATACCACCCAGAAAACAGGTCCTTCTTAGAAGGATGATTATGGGTTTAACATCATATTATCCTATTGATAGATCATCTATAGCATACATGCCTGAAATAATTGAACCTGTCATTAAATATGATAGATATTCTGATTTTAATATTACTAAGAAAATTAATATTGTTCCATGTTTTATGTCGTATGAACAATTTACTCGTTATGAATCAAAATACACAGAAGAACAAAAAGCAAACCTTAAAAGATTTAGTCGTAAAAGTATTTATGATGACGGTTCATTTCATTATTTCACAGGAACTAGAAAATCATGTAATATTGTTTATAATCAAGATAATAAAAAAGGTGTTGATTTAGAAAGATTATATGAAGGTATGAATGAAAAAGAAAATTTTGGAAAAAATCTAAGTAATTATTCACCTAAAATGATTAAAATACTCCAAAATATGCAAAAATTCATTAATAGTTCTACACAAGAATCATTAGGTAAAATATTAGTTTATAGTGATTATAAAAGTGATGGTGGTACTGGTGCGTTTGAACAGGTATTAATTGCTAATGGGTATGAAAGATATGACCATAATTCATCACCAATCGACAAATTGATTGATACAGGACATAAGAAATTGAGGTATACATTTATCACTGGTGATACTAATAAAGAAATTAATAAAAATGCTTTTAATGTTGAACAAAATAATTTTGGTGAATATATCCAAGTTATGATGATTTCAAAATCTGGTGCTGAAGGAATTTCTTTAACATGTGTCCGTCAAGTTCATATCATTGAACCATTCTGGAATAATGTTCGTATCGATCAGGTATTTGGTCGTGCTATTCGTCGTAATTCACATATCCAATTAGATGAAGATGATCGTAATGTTGAACAATTTCTTTATTTATCTGTATTTCCAGATGGTGGAAATATTAAAGATATATTCGCGTTTATCCAGAATTCTGGATGGAATATTACAAAAGATATTGATCCTACGGTCCCTAATTTTGAAGAATATTTATTAGATAATCACAAAGATGTTTATGCTATGGTTCAAAAAGTCCTTCACATCAAGAATATGTCTAACAACACTACATCAGATCAGATGATTTTTGAAATTATGGAACGTAAATATAATATCACTGAAAAACTCAATGATATCATAAAAGAATCATCTGTAGATTGCCTTAAACATACAACAGATGATCCTATTTTAAATAATAAATGTATTCAATTTTCAAGTAAATTACAAAATGAAATGGCATATTTCCCTGGTATTAATTCAGATGAATTAAACAAAATAGATACTATACAACTCAAATCAAAAAAAACATATTTTATTGAACCTGATACAATTGTAATCGGTGCTAAAAATCAATCATCTGAGAATATATTTTCATATTACAAAATCGATAGAAGATACAGAGATGAAGATATGAGATATATCCGTGAAAATGGTATAATTGAAAGTGATTTCTTCTTGGATGATAATAAATTCTTTGTATATGAAAATGACAAGTATTATATAAATAGTAAGATTACAAACAAGTTTTCAGTAGTTCAAAGTATTTATCATGTAAATTCAGATGAACCTGTTTATACTGATTATGTTGAACAAGACAAATTTCCAAATTTAAATTTAATAAAAAAGAAACAATATTTAATTGGTCACAAAATAAAATACAATATAAATGATAAATTATTTTTTATGCCTGAAAATATTCATGATTTAGATATATACAAATTATATGATTATAAATCATATTTAGATAAAGCATATTCTATTGATGGGTTACCATGTTTTGTGTTGTATAAAAACAAATTTTATGAATCTATTTAAAAAATAAAACATTCTGATTACTGACATTCATTAATTTCATTTCTATATCATCTACTACAGTTGCATTCATAATATAATTTGTTTTAAAGAATAATCTATTTTTTTCTATTTTAATCACTTTCATCGGTTCTAATAATAAATATCTTAATTCCATGATATTTGTTGATAAATTCAATACTTTAAAATAATCTTCCGTCATGATGTCTTTAACCGAATTTACGTTTAGAATTATAGTGTCCTCATCAATTTCTAATTTAGTCACATTAATTATATCATAATTTACATATTCTGTATTTGTGATATCTGTAATATTTATAGTGATTGATTCTGTGATTGGTTTGCTAAATCTGTGTGCTTCGATGGGCACATATACTCCATATGTTCTGTGATTATTATCTAATTCTTTTTCCAACTCTAAAGATATATCTAAATCTAATTCTTTTATGGATAAACATATTACAGAATGATCGAATATGTAATTGTCTTCTAGTGGAATAATTAATTTAAGTATTTGACTATTATCACGAATATCTATATTATTATTTTTGAGATTAAATACATAATTATATCTAGATGAACGGATATGTGATCTTTTATTTGACACAATTTTCTGGACTGGTCTCCACTCTTCAACCGGTTCAACATTAGTTGCTTGAAAAGATACAGAATCTTTTTTGATTTGCTGTTGTTCTTGTGATCTTTCTTGTTCCGATAACCTTTCTTGTTCTGCTAATCTTTCTTTTTCTAATCTTTCTTTTTCTAATCTTTCTTTTTCTAATCTTTCTTGTTCTGCTAATCTTTCTTGTTCTGCTAATCTTTCTTTTTCCAATAATTCTTGTTCTAATTTTTCTTTCTTAAGATCTGTTTCAGATTTCATATTTTTAAAAATATCATTTTGCTTCATTCGTTCTGCGAATAAACTATCATAATCAGACCTGACATTTGAATCAAAATCTTTATCATCATTATTATTTAATTTATCATTAAATGATTTCACTGTTTCATTTATGACAATATTATTTATTTCTTCTAATGATCCTGCGTTATTTTCTTTGAATATATTATCTAATCCTTTTTCATATATTTGTTTGTATTCATCATCTAAAAAAATATTTATTCCATTATTTTGAAATACAATATCTTTAATAAGATGATAAACATGATCTTTATTTATATCAGAAAAGAAACTATCATATAATGACATATAATCTATTATGATAAAATAATTTTTATATAGATACGCAAAAATTAATAATTTTTTATTAAATTTAAATTTAAATTAATTCTATGTTATATTATAAATGAATTCGGAAACTATAGTCAATTGATAAAATAGAATAATTCGCATTTGAATTTATGTCGCCCTGAGTAATTTAATTAAATTAATATAATTATTTGAAAAAAATATATATATATATATATATATATATGGACAAATTAATTTATTTTATTATTAGTTTTTTAATTGGTGTATTAATATATTATTTAATTAAAGCTTATTGCTCTTGTAAAGTTGTTGAAGGGCAAGAATATGCTCCTCGGCGGCTTCCGCCGGCGGCGCCGGCGGCGCCGGCGGCACGGGCGGCGGCGGCAGCCACGGCGGCAGCGACTACGGCGGCATCCGTGAGCCAGGCGACGGCGACCACGGCCAGCTCCACGGGCACGCATGGCAGCAATTATAATACTGATGAATTTGGTAATTATTATTATAATGTATATTTAAATGATAGTGACTATATGAAAATTATATTATCAAATAATACAATAACATATAATACATCTGAAGATATAAATAATTTGTTATACAAAATATCAAATATAATCATAACTATGACACAAAATTTAGATAAATCAATATTTAAATATACACCAGACCCGGAAAATATTAACAATCATTTAAAAAATATTATATTTATAGTTCATCAAGATCCACTATTAAGAGAAAAGTCTGAAATGTCGGAAGATGAAAGAAATCAATATGAATATTTATCAGATATTGTTTATAATATATCAAATAGTGAAAGTATAAGACCTTATGGTGATTATTATAATCAAAGATCTTTGGATGGTAGACTATTAGATTCCTCGATACCTGGTATAGGTGCTGGTTCTAGAAATAAGGTATGTTCTAACCCAGGTTATTGTAATCGTATTATTGAAGATCAACCAAAATATTATACAGTAATAGCAGATTATAATATAATATGTAAATCACATGATTTTTACCATACTGAAAATATAATGATACATGAATTTAGTCATCATATTAAAACTTTATTATCTTTAAATAATAAGTTTAATAGTGATAATATACGGAAATATCATGATATTTACAAAAATTATTTAAGAAATAATAATATAGATTGTATTAGTAATAAAATTTATAGTTGTAATTTAGATGAATTTTTTGCTGAAGTAATGGAAACATGGTTTAATGGTAGTGTAAGAGAACCTGATCCAAACGGTGACCCAAACTTAGGTATTCATAATATTGATGAAATTAGACAAAATTTCATAGAAAACACAAATACATGTACAGAACCGGATATGTGTAGCAGAGCCAATTCTAATATGTGTAATAATGGTATTATTAAAAACAGATGCCCATGTTTATGTGAAGAATATGAACCTTTTTTTGATTATTTAACTAGAACTTATGGTGAACATAATGAAAATGATAATCAAAATTTATCAATATTAAGTTGTGATCAATTAAATACATCTAGAAATGATATATTAAGACATTGTGGAAGTTCAGAAAATTGTAGGGAATTTGAAGATTGGTTAAAAAATATTTCACACAATCATTAAAATCTCCATTTAATCTTTTATCTAAATTCTTTCATTTAATCTTTCATCAATAATTTTATATTTATCATTCATAAAAATATATACCGAAGAATACCCCACTTTATATGATTATTTATCAAGTATATTAGGACCATATTATTCAAATGATTGTTCTGATAGTGATTGTATTAATATTGATAGTTTAACACCATTAGAAAGAATAAGTATAGGAACTTGTATGGATGTTCCAATAGAAGTAAATGGTAATTCAGGATCATGAGAATGTTTTTGTTTAAATTCTTCATTTAAACGTGAATCATTTATGGGATTGCAGATGGTAGATAAACTTTCATATCAAATATAAATTAATATTTTATTCTAATGTATATATAAATGAATAATAATAACATATGGGGACCACCTGCGTGGACTTTTCTTCATACAGTCACTTATAATTATCCTGAGAATCCTACTGAGGATGATAAACGAAACTTTTATAATTTCTTTGATTCACTTAAACATGTTCTTCCTTGTGAAAAATGTAAAGCACATTACAAACAAAATATTCAAAAATACGATTTAAAAAATAGTTTAGGATCTCGTCAAGAATTAGTTAAATGGTTAATTGATTTACATAATGATATTAACAAAGATAATGGTAAATCAGTTTGGTCATATTCAGAAGTTTATAATAAATATCAGAATATGTATAAATCTGATAGTTTAATAAATAAAGTTATAATATTTGTGATAATTTGTATCGTTTCTATTTTAATTTTTTTTCTTTATAATATATATGATGGTAAAAAAGTTAGTCGTAAACAAAGTTTTTTCTGATGTTGAAATGAAAGAAATGGAAGGAACTTGGATTGATGAATCACATATTAAACATCCTGTCTTAAATGAGAGCACTGATGTATATTATATTGATGATAATGGTGATGAAAAATTACTACTTAAATTCAGAAAAGGAGTAATTACTGATAATGAATTACGTATTGGATGGCATGCATATAAAGATCTTGCTAAACCTGCTCGTGGTCGTGGAGCATCGGCAGGACCGATAGATTTTGATGGTCAGTACTGGTCAAAACGTGTCCCTATTAATTCACAAAAATGGATGACAAATTATCTTAAACCTATCGGTGTTGAAATGAAAAATGAATACGATTTAATGAGTTTAGAAGATTTAATAGGTGAAGCAACAAAATACGAACTTAAAGAAGATAAATATAAAGAAGTATCTAAAGAAGATTTAATCATAAATATAATAAAGAAAAGAGGTGGTGTATCATCTATGAAAGTAAATAATCAAGTAGCATCTATGCCTATGGGATTTTTTGATGCCGATAATAAAATGAATAAATTACCATGTCGTCTTACACATTTTACCCGGGTTAATTTTGAAAAATATGAACGTGGGTTTTCATTTTTAAAAAAGATAGATAAATTATACAAAGAACTTACACCTGAAGCATATCAACGACAATTAGACCGTGCTAATAAAAAACCTCTATTAAAAATACCTGATACAGCATTTTCTACTGTCACAATAAATCGTAATTTTAGAACAGCATTACATAGAGACGCTGGTGATTTTAGAGAAGGATTTGGAAATCTTACAGTTATTGAGAGAGGTAAATATCAAGGAGGATACACAGTATTTCCACAGTTTGGTGTGGGGATTAATTTAAGAAATAATGATTTTGTTGCTATGGATGTTCATCAGTGGCATGCTAATACACCGATGTATGAAACACCAGAAGACGAAGAATACAATAAATCTATTCCAAAAGTGTTTAATGATAATCCAGATATCGGAACAGTAGGTTTATATGAATTATATACAAGGATATCATTTGTATGTTATCTTAGAGAAAAATTAGTGAATTGTCCTGATGATATTGATCCACGATTCTTAACTAAATCGGGTCATAGTAAAATTAAAGATGAATAATATAAGTTTATTTAAAGAATTATAAATATAATACAGATATAATGGATAAATTATCTGTAATTTCTCTTTTTAGTGATTATACAAATTTCAGTAAATTATTGATTCATAATTTCAATAATATACAATATCCTAAAGAATTGATTGAATGGATTATAGTTGATGATTCCAAAGAATATAATGGTCATTTATTTCCAGCAGAAGAAAATATTATATATATTCATTTTAAACCAGATGAAATAAAGAAATATCTCGAAGATTGTTATAAGAAGTTTGATATGACAAAAAATGAAAAAACATTTGAAAATGATAAAAAAGAATCTGAATATAATTATCATTTAAAGATGATGCGTCTGCCAAGCGGATTCAAGCGTGATTATGCTGTTGGTATAAGTTCAAATCCATATATACTTTATCTGAATTATGATTGTATTTATTTACAAAATGATATCCAAAAGAAAATTAATATTTTAAAGAAACAACATATAGATTGTTTGTATTCAAATTATTTAATCACATATAATGTTAAAAATCGTAGATTTGGTAAATTAGCAGATTATAAATCCGAAGCGTGTTTGTTTCATACTCGGGAATTCTGGAAAACCAAGGGATTTGAATGGAGTGATATGTACAATGAGGCGAATAATTTTTATTACGGACATGGTGTATCTCGTTTACATTATAAAGAAAGTATAGTTATGTTAGTGACGAATCACAATTTCAACACATATAATATTGAATGTAATTCGGCGACTCAGTCTAATTATAAACATTTGGAGTTACCAGAAATAGTTCATGAAATAGATAACAAAAAATATGCACTCCAAGTTGAGATGAAAGATTTATTGTTTAATGATAAAATAAATATTGTATGTATTAATTGTGAATCTGTTATAGATAAAAATTTATTACAACACAATATTGAATATTTAGAATATAATAAAAATACAAGCAATGGTACTAAAATTATAAATGATTTAAATAAAATCCCAAGAATTGATATGTTGATAGTTAATTTAACAAAATCATTTAAATTGATAACTGGAAAAATTCAACCAAAATATATTGCGTTGATTAATAAAAAAAGTGAATATATAGATGGATATGAATTTTATAATAATATTTATATAAAAATTGATAAAAATAATTAATTCATTTTTTTTTTCTAAAGTATATTATAAATATGCCATCTAAATCACTTGATATGACTAATAAACTTTTTACTGAAAAATCTTTTCAAATCGCTCTTGTAGGTGCTATTCTTTTCTTAGTTATAGCCCATCCTACTCTATACGGTCTTGTAGATCGTATTTTTTCCATGGTAGGTATCCAACTCGGTGACACTCTTCTCACTGTAGTCCACTCATTGGTATATGCTGTAGCTCTTTACTACTCTGTATTGGTTATTCTTAAAATTGAATCCTAAATTATTTAAAAATATATTCTTATAATATATAAATATGAATACATTCGCATCACAAAATATCAACACTCTAACATCATTAAATGATAATGACAAAATTTTATTTATTGATTACAATTTAACGATTACTGACGATTTACCAAGTGATTATAATATGATTCAACTCGAATATGGAATTTATTTCACATTTCAAGAAAGTTTAAATAGTTCTGTATCTAATAGAACTTTAATTAATGATATTAATATTTCTATAGATAAATTATATGATAATAAATTTTTCTTGAATAAATTAGAATCCAACGAAAGATTATCAAAATTAATGGATGATCTGTGTGTTAAAATTGATATAATTACAGAACAATATAATAAAAATAATTATTGTAACAATGTATTAGAAGAATTATTCAACCGAAGTATTGTATATTGCAAAAGTATTGTTAAATATCATCAGATAACGACAATGGTTGAATCTGAATCTGAATCTGAATGTAATTCCGATAATGATGATGATTTTGTTAAAGAAGAAGATTTAAAACAAGAATAATTTAATATGGTATATATCTGAAATCCGAATAAGGATATAGTTCAACTTTATATGTTTCACCACTTACAGTTATTTCTTCGCCTGAATTAATTTCAGAACAACCGCGTTCATCCAAACAATTATTTGTTCTCATTATAGGTAATTTGACTTGAATATGATCATTTAATACAGTATAATAATTCCACATGTTGGATCCCCTATATACTCTTCTTCCATAAAGCGGTTTAACATCCCCGCTTTTACTTACATCTGTATTTTTTAATAATCCTATATTTTGATATTCATTTGGTTCTCCACGAGTCCGAATATTTACAGGTAATCCTCCACCCATTGTGTAGTGCCTGTCAGGTCCTCGTTTGTACTGAGGCGGAGAATCAGTTTCTACAGGTCTATCAACTATAACTAATCTATCTTCTTTTTCTACTTTAACAGGTTTTTCATCTCTGGGAGGAATTGCGGGACATCTACAATCTTCTTTTCTAATTAAATCTTCTTTCCCGAAATATATAGATAACTTATCTATTATCAAATAACCTACTAATGCTAAAACAATACATCCTAAATAAAATAATTCTTTACTAAAGCAAATCTTTTTTGATTTCATATATATTATAGTTAGATTTTAATTATTTGATTGAATATTCATTACTTTAAGGATTTTGTTCCGTTGGGCTAATCTATTCATTATTTCCCGTCTAGTTGTATTTTTAATTTTATTTATTTCTTTTTGTCTATTATCCCACCTTTGTTGTTGTCCATGACCACCTTATGTGTTGTTTGTGTTGTTTGTGGAGGGGGGGATATGATGTCTGTGATGTCTGTGATGTCTTCTATTTAAATTAATAGTAGGATTAAAGTTAATTCTTTGATTACCCGTTCTAACTCTATTTGAATCTCTATTTGAATTTCTATTTGAATCTCTATTTGAATTTCTATTTGAATCTCTATTTGAATTTCTATTTGAATCTCTGTTATAATTATCATCATTATTTCTTGACGGCATTATGATATTAGTAGGCGGAGCAACCTGTTGTGGTGTAGTAACATTCACAACCACATTTTGTTTTTGTTCAGGTGGTGGTGCTTGTTGTTGTATTGGTGGTGGATCAGGAACTCTATTGACATTCTGTGTATTCACAAATATTTCGAACAATAAGAAAAATATCACAGTCCCTGTTAGTACACCTAATAACATATTTGAATGATTATTATTAGTAGTTGGATCCATATATAATAACAAATAAATAAATAATATATAAAAACATATTAGTTATAATTATAAAATGAAACTGAATTTAATATATTGTCGCAACATTCAAAATTATATTGGATTTAATAATGATCTTCTTTATAATATTCCAGAAGATATGAAATATTTTAAACATATTACTACACAAGAATATATTAAAGGTCATAAAAATATTGTAATTATGGGATATAATACATGGAAATCTATCCCAGATAAATTTAAACCTTTAGATAATCGTATTAATATAGTAATTACTAATAACCATTTCAATGAAATGAAGTTTGAAGATGAAAATATTAAAGTATTTAATGATTTTAAATTTTGTTATGATTGTTTGAAAGATCAAGAAGAAAAAGGTGAATTATTAGGTGAAAAATTTATCATAGGT
>Ga0209533_1002081_pt1 | contig 18447 bp, 15 predicted proteins | sample COG_04_FD_184748 | JGI IMG/M metagenome (GOLD analysis project Ga0209533, IMG submission 184748) | Pelagic Microbial community sample from North Sea - COGITO 998_met_04 (SPAdes) (version 2) | ecosystem: Environmental > Aquatic > Marine > Neritic zone/Coastal water | place: Helgoland, sampling...
CCTCTCGTCGACCATTGGATTCGGTGATAATCAGGATCTTGTGGGGTGCCTGATTGAGCAATAACTGAAGTTTTTCCAGCGGCTGCTGGCCGCGCTCATTGATCGCTACATCGGGCAGTGCTGCGAAACTGAACTGGTCACCCTGTTGATGGCTGGATTCTCTGATGTCGACTCGTGGTCTCGAGTTGCAGGCGGTCAACAGTTCGTCAGCGGTCAACAGAATATCTTCCGGAGGTAAGATGGGTTTTTCAATATCGTAGCGCAGGCTCTCGAAGCGACTTTCGGCTTCGCGCCAGTGGTGGCGCAGTGTGGCGTCAATATCTTCGCTGATGACTAGGGCGCGTTCCGGCAGGTAGTCGAACAGAGTGGCGGAGGACTCAAAGAACAAGGGTAGATAGTATTCGACGCCTGGGGGCGACAATCCCTGGGAAATGTCCTGGTAAATCGGGCAACGGCGGGCATCGGAGTGGAATTTCAGGTGCCAGGCATCCTGGAACCGATTGATCGCCGCGGTGGTTAGGGGGTATTCACGGGCTGGCAGGAGTCGAACACTGTTGACCTTGTTGACTGACAATTGGGTTTCTGGATCGAAGGTGCGCAGAGACTCGATCTCGTCATCAAATAGATCCAGCCGAAAGGGGTGGTCAGAGCCCATGGGAAAGACATCCATGATCGCGCCACGTACCGCAAACTCGCCATGCTCATAGACCGTCTCAACGCATCGATAGGCGGCCGACTCGAGCTGGCGGCGCATATGCTTGATGTCGAACTTCTGGCCGACATCAAGCACCAGACTGCTACCCAAAGAAAAGGCTTGTGGGGCGATCTTGTGCATGAGGGTGGTCGCCGGGACCACCAGGGCGCCGGTGGTCATGTCCGGCAGCTGGTTAAGTATTCTCAGGCGCTCAGAAATGATGTCCTGGTGGGGTGAAAAGTTGTCATACACCAGGGTTTCCCAGTCGGGAAATAGCTGCACCAGGTTCTGCGATTCTGCACCTGCAGCGGCGAGAAAGAAGTTTAGTTCGTGATAGATGCGCTCGGCAGACTGCATATCTGCCGCAACCACCAGGCAAAATTGCTGTTCCTGGGCGATCGCCTCGGCAATGAGCAAAGAAGAAGCACTGCCTGGCAGGTTGCTCCAGTGACGCCGCTCCCCGGATTGTCTGGGAATCTTCAACGGACCGGTAAGCGGGCTTGTCATAGTCAATAGCTGTGTCATTTGGGCGGGGGTGAAGGTTACTATTTGCTAATCGTAAAGCAAAGAGCCGGGGCGTAAATGCGCTATCTAATCCTATTGTTACTGTTGGTCAGCCTGTTTCTGACAGGCTTCGCCAGCGGTTGGTGGCTGCGAGACAAGCAATCCGTCACGGCGAGTCAGGATCAAGAGCGTGGACCGATAGTGCCTAATTTGAGTGTGGCAACCCGCTCTGAGATCCATGGAGCTGAGCCGGCAGCGTCTAGCACAGTCGCCCTGCAGGCCATCAAGCGCCTGGCTATGCAGGCGCAGGGCCCCGCCTATCTGGCCTATCTCGAAGATTTTGGCGATGATTACCAGGTGTTGCGGATCCTGGCAGCGCTGGCGCGGGAGGAGGGTGTCTATCAATTGGCTATCGACTACTTGCTGCGTGCCGCGCTGGTAGTGACAACCGAAATTCAGCAGCAAAGCCTGGAAGCCGAGCTTGCTAGCGTCACGGACATTTATGCGCGCTCCCTGGTTGGTCTTCAGCGCTACGCAGATCTAGATCGGATCTATGAAAATATTACCTTTGCAATGCCAGAGCTGAGTGATTACTTCATGGCCCTGGGCTTATTGCGAATCCAGACCGGCAACCCGCAGGCGGCGCTCTCGGCGCTCGCCCAGATTCAGAACCATACGCGTCTGGGTGCCCAGTCTCGTCAGCTGATGGCTGGCATAGACGCCAGTCGGGTTGACGAGCCGGCTGTTCTAGAAACGCTGCCTTTGGCGCTGAACCGTGGTCAGCTGCTGGTCAAGGCATTGTTGGATAACCGCGAACCCGTCACTCTGATGATCGATACGGGGGCCGCCATGACAATTCTGACCCCTCAGTTGCTGACCCGCTTGGGTTATGATCTTGCCGGCCGGCAAGCCTATTTTGCAACGGCTAATGGCGTAGTGCAGGCGCCCGTGGTGGCTGTCAATCGGTTGGCTCTGGGGCAGGCTGGCATCAACCAGTTGTCTGTCGGTGTGCTGGGTTTGCCGGTGGCTGAGGGCATTGACGGACTGCTCGGCATGAATTTTTTGCGCCATTATCAATTTCAGATAGACCAGGATCGGGGACTGCTGGTTTTAGATCACCTGCGTCAGGCTCGCTAGATCGCCTTGCGTTGGATGGTTTCCCCGGGTTTTTCCCAATTCGCGAATTCTAAGATTGCGTTGAGGGCGTCAAAATCTGATAATGCGCGCCGACGAATTTAAGATTACGTAGAGGAATTGCTTGTGGCACGACCTGGTCTCGAAGGCGTTTTTGCCGACTGGAAAGAACGTGAAGCTTTGGCAGAAGCCATGATCCCTATGATCGGGGGCTTATATCGACGTAATGTGGTGATCTATATACATGGGCTACCCTTGTATAATCAGTCCGTCATTGAGCTGATGAAGGCCCACCGCTTCGTTCGCCAGATGGAAAATAATGAGGTGTCGGAATTTGAGACTTATCCGATCCTTGAAACGTTGTGTGCCCTCGATCTCGGCCCGGCCCATATCGATATCGGTAAGCTGACGTCGCAGTTCATGAGCGACGATGGCGGCCTTTCCTCAGAAGCTTATGTTACGCGCGCCTGCGTCGACATCATTGGTCGAACGGACACCATCACCCATGAGCCAATGGATGTGGTGATCTATGGCTTTGGTCGAATTGGCCGGCTTGCGACTCGCTTGTTGATTGAAAAAACCGGTGGGGGCCAAAATTTGGTGCCAAGAGCGGTGGTTCTGCGGCCGCCGAAGGATCCTATCCTCGATCTGAATCGACGTGCCAGCCTGCTGCGCCGTGACTCTATTCATGGCGGCTTCAAAGGCACCATTCGGGTGGACGAGGAAAACCATGTCTTAGTTTGTAACGGCAATGTGATTCACTTTATCTATGCCGCTGATCCGTCGTCGATTGATTACACCCAATACGGCATTAAGAATGCGTTGGTGATCGACAGTTCTGGCGTCTGGCGCGATGAAGCGGGCCTGTCACAACACCTCAAAAGCCCCGGTGTGGCCAAGGTGTTGTTGACCACGGCGGGTAAGGGCAGCATTAAAAATATTGTCGCGGGGGTGAATTCAGACACGATCGGTGTGGATGAAAAGATCATCGCAGCGGCCTCCTGTACCACCAATGCCATCGTGCCAGTGCTGAAATGTATCCAAGAACAGTTTGGTATTGAGCACGGGCACATGGAGACGGTCCATGCGTACACGGATGACCAAAACCTGCACGACAATATTCATTCCAAGGAGCGCCGCGGTCGCAGTGCACCACTGAATATGGTGCTGACAGAGTCAAATGCCACCAGCGCAGTGGGTAAGTTGCTGCCTGAGCTGGCCGGTAAGCTCACTGGTAATTCCATTCGAGTGCCGGTGCCCAACGTGTCCATGGCCATTTTGAACCTGTCGTTGTCAGTAGAAACAACCCGGGAAGAGCTAAACGGCTTTCTACGGAAGGTGTCATTGGGATCATCGCTGCAGCGCCAGGTGGGCTATACGATCTCCAACGAGGTGGTCTCTTCGGACTTTGTCGGTGACCGGCATGCGGGTACCGTTGATGCAGAGGCAACCATCGTCGATGGTAAGCAAGTGGTGGTCTATGTTTGGTATGACAATGAGTTTGGCTATACCTGCCAGGTGATTCGAGTGGGTCAAAAAATGGCGAACATTCGCTACCCGATCATCCCTTTGCAATCTCTCAGTTTGGATCCAGCGGCAGAAGTGACCGAAATAGCAGCCTCTTAGGCTCGAAGGTGTCGGCATGAAGAATGCCAGCGTGCCTTGGGTTAGTAGTTGGCTGCATTTTGATGCACAAAAAAACTGACATTAAACTGCCAGAGAGTGGATTAAAGGTGAGTGTATCTCTATAATCTTCCGCGTCTGATGGGGCTGGGTTTGATATTGATGTCACTGGAGTTTGCAGGCATTTTTTGAAGTTAGCTTGCGAAGTGGGCAATGAATAAGCACAAGTTTTATGCAGGCCATCGGAAGCGATTGACAGCTTCCTTAAACTCTCATCGTCAAGATTGGTTGTTAGGTAGCTGATGATTAAGACAAAAAAAGGGCTTAATTTGCCCATCGCGGGTAGCCCTCAGCAAACGATTGAGGCGAGCCGTCCGGCCCGCAGCGTGGCGTTAGTTGGATTTGACTATCCCGGTTTGAAACCGACTATGGAAGTCGCCGTCGGTGATCGGGTTGTCACGGGTCAGCTGTTATTTACGGACAAGAAGACACCCGGCATTCAGTTCACGGCACCCGCCAGCGGTACCGTCAGCGCGATTAATCGTGGTGCAAAGCGCGTCTTTCAATCACTGGTAATTGATGTCGAGGATGGTGAGGCGAAACAGTTTGCTAGTCATACTGCAACGCAATTACACGACCTTGATCGGTCTCAGGTTGTCGAGCAACTGATCGAATCCGGTGAATGGACTGCGATCCGTACTCGACCCTTTAATAAAATTCCTGCGCCGGAGACGCTGCCCGAGGCGCTCTTCGTCACGGCTATTGATACCCGGCCGCTGTGCGCGGATCCCCAAATCATTATTCAGGAGCAGCCCGCGGCCTTTAGTGCCGGGCTGGAAGTGCTGGCGACGCTTACGCCAGGCAAGGTCTTTGTTTGTCAGGCGGCCGGTGCCGAGCTACCGACAGCAGACAATAGCCGAATCCAGCATGAGGAATTTTCAGGCCCTCACCCGGCAGGATTGGTAGGTACCCATATCCACTTTTTAGCGCCGGTAAATGAGAACAAGACGGTCTGGCATGTGGGTTATCAAGATGTGATCGCCATCGGCCACCTGTTTCTCACGGGTAGTCTCTATACCGAGCGAGTTGTGGCCCTTGGTGGCCCTGGGATCAGCCAGCCTCGCTTGTTGCGTACTCGACGTGGCGCCAGTATTGACGAACTCACCGCGGGAGAACTCAACCCGGGCACGCTGCGGGTGATCAGTGGTTCGGTGTTCGATGGCCGAACGGCAGCGTCGACCGTTGCCTATTTGGGTCGATACCACGGCCAAGTGTCCGCGCTGGAGGAAGGCACTCAGCGACAGTTTATGGGGTACCTGACACCGGGAATGGAGAAGTTTACCCTGACCAGGCTCTATGGTGCGGCTTTGCTGGGCGCGAAGAATTTGATGTTCACCACCTCTACCGGCGGCAGTCAAAGAGCCATGGTGCCGATGGGCACCTACGAGAAGGTGATGCCTTTGGACATTCTGCCTACCCAACTGCTGCGGGCCCTGCTAGTGAGAGATATTGAGACAGCCATTCAGCTTGGCTGTCTGGAATTAGACGAAGAGGACCTGGCGCTGTGTACCTTTGCATGTCCCGGTAAGTACGAATATGGTCCCTATTTGCGGGAAATGCTGACGCTCATAGAGGCGGAGGGATAAGAGCCAATGTCGATAAGAACCTTACTAGATAGCCTAGAGCACCATTTTGTCGATGGCGGCAAGCTGACTAAGTTGTACCCCTTGTACGAAGCGGTAGACACGATCTTCTATACGCCTGGGCAGGTGACCGTTAGTGCCTCGCACGTTCGCGATGCCGTCGATCTCAAGCGCATCATGATTACCGTCTGGCTCTGTGCGTTTTTCCCGATGTTCGCGGGGATGTATCACACGGGTATGCAAGCCAACTTGGCGATGGATGCCATGGATATCCAGTCTTTGGCCGGCTGGCGGGGTTGGATCGTTGAGTCTGTGGCCGGATACGACGCGACCAACTGGTGGGATAACTTGGTGTATGGCGCGGTATTCTTTATTCCGATCTATGCAGTGACCTTTTGTGTTGGTGGCTTTTGGGAGATTTTGTTTGCGTCCAAACGCGGTCACGAAATCAACGAAGGTTTCTTTGTTACCAGTATTTTGTTTGCCCTGACGTTGCCTGCATCTATCCCTCTTTGGCAAGTGGCGGTGGGTATATCCTTCGGTATTGTGGTCGGCAAAGAGATCTTCGGTGGTACGGGTAAAAACTTCCTAAATCCCGCGCTGACGGGTCGTGCATTTCTGTATTTTGCCTACCCGGCGCAATTGTCTGGCGACGCCGTGTGGACTGCCGTCGATGGTTATAGTGGCGCTACTGCTCTAGGTATTGCTGCCTTAAATGGTTTGGAGGGCGTCGTCTCGAGCGGTATTACCTGGATGGATGCCTTCTTCGGCAGTGTACCGGGCTCCGTGGGCGAGACTTCAACATTGGCTATTTTGATCGGTGGTTTCTTCCTGCTGCTGACACGGACAGCAGCTTGGCGCATTGTCCTGGGCGTATTTCTGGGTATGGTGGCCATGTCGAGCCTCTTCAATCTGATTGGTTCGGACGCTAACCCCATGTTTGCAGTGCCCTGGTACTGGCACCTGGTCATGGGCGGTTTTGCTTTCGGCATGATTTACATGGCTACGGACCCGGTTTCGGCGTCCATGACCAATACTGGCAAGTGGTACTATGGTGGTTTGATCGGAGTGATGGCTGTATTGATACGGGTCGTGAATCCAGCATTTCCTGAAGGTATGATGCTCGCTATATTGTTTGCTAATTTGTTTGCACCCCTGATCGATTGGTTCGTGGTCCAATCCAACGTCAAGAGGAGGTTGGCACGTCATGTCTGATGCAACTTACGATAAAGACTCAATAAAGAACGTCGTGATGGTGGCGCTGGGTGTCTGTTTTGTTTGTGCCATCATCGTATCGATGGCAGCAGTCCAGCTGAAACCGCTGCAAGTAGCTAACAAAGAGCTGGATCGGAACAAAAATATTTTGATTGCTGCCGGCTTGTTTAAGCCTGACGTGACCCAGATTAGCGAAATCGACACGCTGTTTGAGCAATTCACGGTCAAGGTTGTTGACCTTCAAGAGAAGCGCTTTCTGACGATGACAGAAGTTATCGACGCTGGCATCGACGTCAAGAAGTATGATCAACGGAAGGCCGCCAAGGATCCCAGCCAATCTATCGAGTTGGGCCAGCAGCGAGACATAGCCTCGATCAGCCGTCGCGCGCGTTACAGTGTCGCCTATTTACTGGAAAACGACGGCCAGGTCGATCGGATCGTGCTGCCTGTGCATGGCTACGGATTGTGGTCGACGCTCTATGGCTTTATCGCCCTGGAGGGCGATGGTAACACCGTTGCCGGCATCACGTTTTACGAACAAAAAGAAACGGCTGGACTGGGTGGCGAAGTGGATAACCCTGCCTGGAAGGGCCTGTGGCCTGGAAAATTAATTTATGCCAACGATAAGGTGGCGTTTGAAGTGACGAAGGGTCCGGTTGATCCTAAATCAAGTCGAGCACAGTATCAGGTGGACGGTTTGTCTGGCGCGACGCTGACCAGCCGCGGTGTCCAAAACCTGATCGCCTTCTGGATGGGTGAAGATGGTTTTGGTCCAATACTCAAGAATTTACAAGGTTGATCCGACGGGAGCGTGACTGTGTCAAATAGTGTAAAAGAGGTACTGTTCGGGCCGATCTTTAGTGATAATCCGATTGGCCTGCAAATTCTTGGTATTTGCTCAGCCCTGGCTGTGACCACACAAATGAGTGTGGCGCTGGTCATGTGCATTGCACTGACACTGGTGACGGCATTCTCAAATCTGTTTATATCCCTGATTCGGAATCAGATTCCGAGCAGCATACGTATTATTGTGCAGATGACCATTATCGCCTCTCTGGTGATCGTTGTGGACCAGATTCTGGGTGCCGTAGCCTACGATATCAGTAAGCAATTGACGGTTTTTGTTGGACTGATCATTACCAATTGTATTGTTATGGGGCGGGCCGAAGCCTTTGCTATGCAGAATCCACCGGGCATTAGTTTTCTGGATGGTTTGGGTAACGGTCTGGGCTACAGTGTCGTGCTTATGGCCGTGGCGATTATCCGCGAACTGATTGGCTCTGGAAGCTTGATGGGTATCGAAATTCTGCCGCTGGTGACAAATGGTGGCTGGTATGTGCCAACGGGTATGATGCTGCTGCCGCCAAGCGCGTTTTTTATTATCGGCTTGTTGATCTGGGCACTGCGCAGCTGGAAATCTGAGCAAATTGAAGAGCCAGAATACGAGATCGGTGGTCACACCGCCCTATCAAGAGCTATGTAGGATAGACCATGTTTGAATATTATCTCAGTCTGTTTTTAAAGGCCGTATTTATCGAAAATATGGCCTTGGTGTTCTTTCTTGGCATGTGTACCTTTATTGCCATCTCGAAGAAGATCGAAACCGCCATTGGTTTAGGTATTGCAGTGATCGTTGTCCAAGCGATTACCGTACCAGTAAATAATCTGATTTTCGTCTACCTGCTACAGGATGGCGCGCTGGCGTGGGCCGGTTTGCCGGATGTGGATCTGAGCTTTTTAGGTTACCTGAGCTACATTGGTGTGATTGCGGCTATCGTTCAAATCATGGAAATGTTTCTCGATAAGTATGTCCCAGCACTTTATAACGCGCTGGGGGTGTTCCTGCCGCTGATCACGGTGAACTGCGCTATCTTGGGTGCGTCTTTGTTTATGGTGAATCGCGACTACAACTTCGGCGAAAGCGTCGTTTATGGTGTTGGCGCAGGTGTCGGTTGGGCTCTGGCGATTGTGACCTTAGCTGGAATCCGGGAAAAGCTGAAATATAGCGATGTGCCTGCAGGGCTGCGGGGACTGGGTATTACATTCATTACCGTTGGACTAATGTCGTTAGGCTTTATGTCCTTTGGTGGAATTTCACTCTAATTTGAAGTGGCTATGAATACTGAAATTATCTTAGGTGTATCGATGTTTACCGTCATCATCATGATGCTGGTGTTTATCATTCTCTTTGCGCGGAATCAGCTGGTCAGTACGGGCGCTGTGACTATCGAGATTAACGATGATCCGACCAAGGCGATCACGACTAACGCCGGCGGTAAGCTGTTACAAACCCTGTCAGATGCCGGCATATTTTTGTCTTCTGCCTGTGGTGGTGGCGGTACCTGCGGCCAGTGTCGATGTCGCGTGCTTGAAGGCGGTGGATCGATGTTGTCGACCGAGGCCATTCATTTTACCCGCAAAGAGTCTCATGAAGGCTGGCGCTTGAGTTGCCAGACTGCCGTCAAGCAGGATATGAAAGTCGAAGTCGATCCTGAATTTTTTGGCGTTAAACGCTGGGAATGTGAAGTTATTGAGAATGATAATGTCGCGACTTTTATTAAGGAATTGGTACTGAAATTGCCGGAAGGCGAGGAAGTCGATTTCCGTGCCGGTGGTTATGTCCAGTTCGAAATCGATCCTTACGAGATGGATTACAAGGACATCGACGTCGCCGAAGAATACCGTGGCGATTGGGAGAAGTTTGGCGTTTTTAACTATCATTCCAAGGTTGATGAAGTCACTATCCGGGCCTATTCCATGGCCAACTATCCGGAAGAAAAAGGCATCATGAAGTTCAACATTCGAGTGGCCTCACCGCCCCCGGGCACCGATTTTCCGCCTGGAAAAATGTCGTCTTATCTGTTTTCACTGAAGCCGGGCGATAAAGTCACCATCTTCGGACCATACGGCGAGTTTTTTGCAAAAAACACCGAAGCCGAGATGGTATTTATCGGTGGTGGTGCCGGTATGGCACCCATGCGAGCCCATATTTTCGATCAGCTCTTGCGGTTGAATACGAATCGTAAAATCAGTTTTTGGTATGGCGGTCGAAATCAGCGGGAGCTGTTTTACGTCGATGAATTCGATAAGTTGGCAGCGGAGCATCCGAATTTTGAATGGCATGTCGCTCTGTCAGACCAGAATATCGAGGGTTGGACCGGCTACACCGGATTCATTCATAACGTGCTCTACGATAATTATCTGAAGGATCATGCTGCGCCTGAAGATTGTGAGTTTTATATGTGCGGACCGCCCATGATGAACGCCGCGGTGATCAGAATGCTCGAAGACCTAGGCGTTGAACAAGACAACATCATGCTGGATGACTTCGGCGGCTAGCTACCCCGTTGCCAGCGTGTGAGAAAAAAGGGCGAACCGATGAGGGTCGCCCTTTTTTTTAGTTCTTTTGTACTGGTTTTTTACTTCAGGCTTTGCAGAAGTCTTGTTCTGCACGGACTCAGTGCGAGTTCAAGCGGGTCGCTCATTGAATTTTTCTTCGCTGATGCTGTACCCAGCTTCGGCTTGAATACACAGATAATTGCCATCCGCGCGTTTCTCGGTCCAGGGTAAGACCGGAATAATCTTGCGGGCGCGGGCCATCGCCATGGCTTCCTCGACACTGTCGCTTTCGCTGAGCATCTCGATGTTTAATCGGGTTGGGAATATCACCGTATACTGACCGGTCTTCGCACCCGCCAAGGCGTCAGTGGGCGAGATCCAGACCGAGTCCACTGACTCATGACCGTCGTGAATCGCCAGATGGTCAGCAGGCGCATGGGCCAGATAGAACCAAGTATCAAAACGTTTCGGCATCATTTCCGGGGTCACCCAATGCGCATAGGGCTGCAGCAGGTCACAAGCTAGCAGCAAATCTTCCCGGTCAAGAAACTCAGCGATAGAAAGCTCATTTTTAACCAGCGCCTCTCGGTAAGGCTCAAGCTGGAGCAGGCGTTTCGCTGAGATCAAGTCGGTAGACCCCGGTTCCCTGGCCAGTAAGATGCCGCATTCCTCAAATGCCTCGCGGATCGCGCCTACTTGCAACGCCAGGCTAATATCGTCGGCTGCGTCGACACCGACGCAGCGACTGCGCACCTGACTGTCGCCGGCGTCGACCTTGCCGCCTGGAAAAACCAGAGCGCCAGAGGCGAAATCAATCTGATGATGGCGTACCACCATAAAGACCTCCAAGGCATCGGTGCCATCACGGAGCATCAGGATAGTGGCTGCTGGAACCGGAGTCGGAGCTTGAGACATTAGCGATTTCCTTCTTTGATGATAAGCCAGGTATTGCCCTGCTTTTTGAAGTGTAGAAACTTAGATGAGACATCACTGTAGGGTTTTGAACGATAGGTTTGCGTGAAGTTGATTAGAGCCTCATCGGGCCGAATGATCTCATAGTCTAGATCAGCCAGTATGACCTCAATAAATTTGGGTGCCTCCAAGCGCAAGCGTCGCAGTGCATTCCAATGAATACGTGTCTGTTTGTCAGGTACAGCAAATTCAGCCGCATAGCTTGCCAGATATTGATCCACGTTTTGCGACGACCAAGCCGCGGCCCAGTCTTGAATCGCTGTTGCCAGCTCCTGCTTGATTTTGGCGTTAGCGGTCTCGGTAGACTGGCCGGGAACGTTCGCCACAGCGGCTGGTGTTATTGTCGTACGGCCAAGCGCGCTAGTCTGCTTGGTGGGTTGCGCGGCACCGACCTCTGCCATGGTTTCAGTCAGCTCCGAGGAGTGACTAGCCGGCGTAGTGGTCTGGGTGGACGCGAGTTGTTGGTCTATCAGGATGTCGTTTTCGAAGTAGCCGCTATACACAGTGCCATCGGATAAAATCATGGTTCCTGGACCGTTTTTAAGGTCGTCTTTGAAGTTGCCGATGAATCGCGTGCCATCCTGCCAGGTAATGGTGCCCTTGCCGGCGCGTTTACCATCGAAGACCGTGCCTACATAGCGCGTGCCATCTGGCCAGACGAGTGTGCGGGTGACAGGCTGAGTAGCGGTCTCGCCGCCAGAGGTTTCGTTGCTGGACTTTGCGTTGCTAGACGTTGCATTGCTAGATCTTGCTGCATCTGCAGAGAATAACGTTCCTGCCGTGATGAGGAGTAAAAGGCAGACTTTCATAAAAATATGGTCCTGGATACTGCCGTTATAGGCTCAAATAGTACCATCTACTGGCCAGGGGTTGAAACGCTCGATGATTCAAGGGGCGAGATTAAAAAGACCCGCTGCTGCAGCGGCACTCATTATGGGGCCAGGTTCAATAATCCAGGGGCCATCATTACGTATGGTGATCTCGGCATAGTCGTCGGTGCCCAGTTGAATCGTGCGGTCTCCATCAAAGGCCAGAATGCACGGACCTTGAATTCGCTGGGGCTGACCGAATTCGATTCGCCCGTAGGCCTGGATTGGAATTTCACCATAAAGCCCAGGGGAGAGCGGCACTCGAACCCGGGTTGTCGCCGGCTGGCCGCAGGTGATAAATACGCCGAATGGATCCCGTGCATCGCAAGGCATCAGGTAACCGCCAATGGGTGACATACCTACCGATGCCGGTTCAGCACGGGACAAATACACGGCTGCGATATTTTCCGGAGCAAAGGGTAATAGGCTGCCGAGCATATCGTTTTTGAGGACCACGGCGTCTATTAGTGCGGTATCTTCCTGGCCACCCTGCTCGACGCCGCCATTGACGCTAATATGTAATTGCTTGCAGCGATAACAGTGGTTTTCAGCGGCGAGTTGCTGGCTGCAAATGAGCCCGGCTGCCGCCCCGGCGACGGAGGCCTCCATCAGTTGCGGGAAAACATTATTGGTGCCGGTCGACAGCGGTAAAATGACAGCGCCGGGTTGCGCGCGGGCCACGATCCGGCTTGTGCCGTCGCCGCCCAGGACAATGAAGGTGCGACAACCGGCATCCCACATGGCGTTGACCATATAAGTGGTGTCTTTGGCTGTGTGACTTAACGGGAATTGCAGTATCTCGATTCGCACACGCTCTGCCAGACTCTCGATGGCGCGCTCATTGATTCTAAATGGTTCGTTGGCGAGATAGATTTTGTCGACGCCATTCGCCAGGGCGCCCAATACCAGGCGGGTGACCTGCTGCTGTTTATTTTGGTGACTGCTGGTGCTGGCCCGAGCGGCAACCCGACGCACGTCTCGACCAGACATGGGGTTGACGATGATGCCGAGGTGATTCATCAGGCTTTACGCGTGAACACCCATTGGGTATCCGTAGAAAAATCATCATTAAAGCGATAGCCGTCCGTGGTGAACTCTTTCAGAGCCTCAGGCTTGTTGATGCGATTTTTGACGATATAGCTGGCCATATAACCCCTGGCTTTCTTGGCGTAGAAGCCCAAAATTCTGTAAGTCCCCTTGCTATAGTCTTTGAACACAGGGGTGATAATGTTGCCGGCAAGCACTTTAGGCTGGACAGACTTAAAATATTCATTTGAAGCGAGGTTGATGACAGTCTTGTTACGGTGGTTGCTCAGTTCCTGATTCAATGTTTGAGTAATCGTGTCACCCCAAAAGGCGTAAAGATCTTTGCCGTGCTCAGTGGCTATTCGAGTACCCATTTCTAGGCGGTAAGCTTGAATCAAGTCAAGTGGGCGTAAGACGCCATATAAACCGGACAGAATTCGAAGGCTTTTTTGGGCAAAGGTGAAGTCCTGTGGGGTATAGCTATCGGCATCGAGGCCGATATAAACATCGCCACGAAAAGCGAGAATGGCCTGCCGAGCGTTTGATGGCGTGAAAGGCGTCTGCCATTGCTGGAAACGCTCGGCATTGAGTTCGCCCAGTTTGGGACTAATGCGCATTAACTTCGACAGATCTGTTGCAGACCGACTGCGCATCTCGGTGATCAGACGTTCTGAGCGCGCGAGTAAATCGGGCGTCGTATTTTTCTCTGTGGATAGAGGGCTATCGAAGTCGAGGGTCTTAGCAGGAGAGATCAAGGTTAACATGGCAAGTTGAGTTATCGCTGATGACAATGCGCAGGATACTCGATTTAAGTTCGCCAGGCGAGTGCAAAGGCTAATTCGATTAGCCTGGTCGGAACTTGGCTGGAGCGGCGCGCTAGCCGAAAAATCGTCGCTGAATGCTGTGTGGGCTTCAAATAGTCTAAGGCTAGAGTCTATGGCGTAGTGTCTTGGAGGGCCGCGAGTAAGACGCGGTTGCAGCATTGTATCTGATATGCGCCGCACTCATCACGCCGGGCATGCCAGTAAGGAAACTTCGAGGTCAGTGAATAGGGGATGTAAATGCTCCACAAGACCGTTAGTATGTGGGTGCAGGGTAAGTTTCAGAGATATGCTTTGGCCCCGACGTGCTTTTTAAATCGATATGTAGATGGGAGCTCCGGGTGTCTTAGTCGATTGGCGGTGTGTATCTAAATGTATAGACGAGGTTGTAAAAATGAGTTTTAAGCGGTTAAGTTTGATGGCGTTATTGAGTATCTTATTCGTGGGGTTGAATGGAGTGGCGCTGGGTCGGGAAGCGCCGGTTGCTAAATTGGTCGATATCCTAGGAAGCGTAGAGTATTCCCGAGATGGCACTGAGTGGAAGCCAGTTAAAAGAACCAAATATCTGTTTGCCGGTTACCAGATCAAGACGGGTCAAGACGGTGCTGGCAAGTTCGTCAATCAGGTTGACGGTGCGACGCAAGATGTTGGTCCAAATTCTGAAATTTTGGTTGTGGCGAATGGTCTTGAGTTAGTTTCTGGCGATCTCGGTGAAGCAAAACAAGACGCTGGTGATATTTTTGAGGGCCTGTCGAATAAATTCGCGACTGCGCAGCGTTACACCACGGTCAGACGTTCAGTGACGAAAACGACCGATGAGGCGTGTGACAGTAAGGTCAGAACGATTCGAAACGTGACTTTGTCAGCTGGGTTTCCTGATTTGGTGTGGCGCAATGGTTGCCCCGAGTACTCCTATCGTGTGGTTGTCGATGGTGTTGGTCACGAGGTTGCCGCGCATTCCACGGCCGAGATGATTCGCTATTCGGTGACGGATATGTCTCCTGGGGAGCATAGTTATCATGTGGAGGTTCTGGATAAAGACGGGACACTTTATATCCCGAAAAGTAAGTCATCGTTTACATGGCTTGATAAGGCGGCCGAAGACAGTCTTGTGGCCAAATTAAAGGCGGTAGAAGATGATGTATTTGTCGTGGCAGATCTGCTGGAAGCTCAAAATATGCATATTGCGGCCATGGATAAATATCGCGATTATTTTGAGGGAAATTCCGATGATAACGATATGCGGCCCCTGTTAGTCCAGTCCTATCAGACATTGAAGTTGAGCAATTTGCGAGAAAGCGAGTCACGACTCTATAATTCTTCGATAGAGCCTTAAGCTGCCTAAGCAGAGTGGCTGGAGTCTTGAGTCTATACTGGGGCTCAAGGCTGCGATTCGATGAGGGGGCGTAAGAGCAGGGAGTTATCGTTGCTGGCCCATGGGGCTGGCGGCTCAAAGCTATAGCCTCCGCGTTTGACTATATAAGCCCGCAGTGATCTTATAGGATGACTGCGGGTTTTTTTTTGACAATTGGTAAATGGCGACAGAGAGTGATATGAGTAATAGAAATAAGGTTTTTGACCTCCTCACCATCCTACTTATTTTTCTGGCTGCGGGGGCCCTTGAATACAAGGAGGCCTTTTCTCTAATCGAAGACGAGACGCTGTCTTATCGGCACTTGCTGCGTATATATAATGCGCCGCCAGAGGTGACGGCCCCGTCTGAAGATATCCTCATCCTGTATACCGATGAAGCGTTCTATGAAGACTACGACAAGTACCCGCTGAGGCGAACAGATCTGGCGACCTTGATTTCCCGCTTGGCTGCTATGGACGCAAAGGTCATAGCAGTTGACATGATGTTGGATTTCAATAGTGCTTATGGTGAAGATCCAACTTTAGCGCTGGCCTTGGAGGAGGCAAGAAATGTCTTGCTGGTCTCGCAGGCCGAGATCGCGGATGGCGAATACGGCGGTATGAATCTGGCTATTGAGCGGTTCAGCGATGTGACCACTCATGGGTACTCGAATATCGCGGCGAATAGTGCCATTTCTGAAAGCATTGTCCGACTGCGCATTCACGATCAGCCGGCGCAGGCCGGCGAGTGGCCGTTTGCAGTTCAGGCGGTCTCGCAGTTTTTAGATGCGGAACCCGTACTCAAAGATGGTGTTCTGACTATCGGCGATCACATCATTGCCCTCGACCAATTTAATGATCTGTATATTGAATTTCCACGTCTGCCTTCTGATGGTGAGGGCGGCATGGCGCGCCTGCATAATGTGATTGGTATGCCGGCTTCAGAGATTCTGTTTCTTGACGAAGAAGAGCTTGAAGATTTGAGTTTCTTAGTCGCTGGAAAAATAGTCCTTATCGGCGAAGTCGCCGAGATCGCACATGATGAATTTGAGACGCCAGTCGGCAATGTCTATGGGGTTTCAATTATTGCGGATACTATTGGCACCTTGCTGAAAAGCGGGCCCTTGAAACCGGCATCCTTCTGGCTCGAATCTTTGTCACTGTTCCTGTTGATGGTGGCGCTGGCGGCGACTCAGGCCATCAGTAATCCATTACCGCGAAACCTGGTGAGCTTCGGCATCGTCAGTGCGTTTCTGTTCGTGACTTCGCTGCTCTATGTGCAGGCGGGCTTGATCCTATCGATCAGCTATGGGCTATTGGCCTCGATTCTGGTGATTATTCTGATTAACGCCCGTTATTATCTGGCTGAGATGGGTCAGAAAGCGCTGATTCGTGATGCGTTTGGGCAATATCTATCGCCCAAAGTAGTGGCCGACCTGATGCGTGATCCCGACAAACTGTCTCTCGGTGGTGAAGATCGGGAGATGACTGCTTTTTTCTCTGACATCGCGGGATTCTCCAGTTTCTCTGAAAAGATGACGCCGACTGAATTGGTTAACGCGCTGAACGAGTATCTCACCGAGATGTGTGAGGTGATCGTTGACTACGAAGGTACTGTGGACAAGTTCGAAGGCGACGCGATCATTGCTTTCTGGGGTGCGCCGGCGATTCAGCCAGACCACGCGGCACTCGCGTGTTATGCGAGCATTGATATGCAAAAATCTATCCAGCGTCTGGATAAGCGCTTTGCCGCCGAAGGTCGACCAAGAGTCGCTGTCCGCATGGGCTTGAACACAGGCCGTATGGTCGTTGGCAACATGGGGTCGGCCCAGCGAATGGACTATACGATCATGGGCGACTCAGTGAACCTGGCATCGCGCTTGGAAGGCGCCAATAAGGCCTACGGCTCGGATATTATGATCTCGAGTATGACCTATGATCACGTTCGTGATGTGGTTGACGTCAGGGAGTTGGATACCCTGCGTGTTGTGGGTAAGAATGAACCTATTAAGGTCTATCAGTTATTGGAGCGTAAAGGCCTGACCAGTGGCCCTCTGGCCGATATGGTGGCGCAGTTTGAGAAAGGCCTGGCATTATATAATGCGCGTAATTATCAAGATGCCAAGGCTGTTTTTACCCAGTGTCAGGCGCAGTTTCCTGATGATGGTCCAAGTCGGGTCTACATTAATCGTTGTGAACTTTTCATAACGACGCCGCCGGCGGCAGACTGGGATGGCATTTTTAACTTAACGGAAAAAGGTTAATATCCTTTGGGAATTGCGATGACGAGCGAGCCGACCATTCAGGCCGTAATAGAAGGTAAGTTGAGCACTCATCTCGATTTACAGCATCTGCAGGTGATCAACGAAAGCGCAAATCACAATGTGCCGCCTGGCTCGGAATCCCATTTTAAAGTGATTCTGGTCGCATCCTCATTTGATGGTCGGCGTCTGCTGCAACGCCACCAAATGGTGAATAAAATTCTCAGTGAAGAATTGGCTGGAGCTATTCATGCGCTGGCTATTCATACCTATACCAATGATGAGTGGCGAGAAAGACATGGCGATACGCCGCTTTCGCCGCCCTGCCTGGGTGGCGATAAAAGTCAATAATACAGGTGTACAGGACAGTGCTCGATGAGGTGCTGTCACAATTGGTTTCGAAGTTGGGTGCCAAACACAGGATGATTCCGCCGTCTCTTTACCATCGCCAGTACGATCACCAACAGCAGACATTTGATGTCGTCATCAAGCGTAGTCGCCGCAAAACCCTGGCGATTCATGTTCTGCGTGCGGGGTTTGTTGAGATCCGTGCGCCGCTGCATTGCGCCTGGCAACAGATTGATGACTTTCTTGATGCCCGCCTGGATTGGATCGTGGCGGCGATTCAACAGTTGGCTAATAGCCCCTTGCCTGAGGTGCCCGCTTATTGCGAGGGGGAATACCATGACTATTTGGGCGAACCCCACGAATTGTTGTTGGTCCGGGGTAAGCCCAGCCAGGTCGTATTGGGTGCGGGTCAATTACTGGTTCGATGTGCGGCGCCGGGAGATCCTCTGCAGGTGCAGCAATGTTTGCTGAAGTTCTGGCGCCAGCGGGCGCTGCTGGTGCTGGATGAGCGGTTGCGAGATTGTCGCCGGCGTTTTGACCAGGTACCGGCAGTGGCTGCATTGATTCAACGCAAGGCGGCCTTAAGCGGTGAGGGCGAAAATGCTGCGGGTAAGCTCACGATCCGCAGGATGACCGCTCGGTGGG
>Ga0209533_1002082_pt1 | contig 18440 bp, 15 predicted proteins | sample COG_04_FD_184748 | JGI IMG/M metagenome (GOLD analysis project Ga0209533, IMG submission 184748) | Pelagic Microbial community sample from North Sea - COGITO 998_met_04 (SPAdes) (version 2) | ecosystem: Environmental > Aquatic > Marine > Neritic zone/Coastal water | place: Helgoland, sampling...
TGAATCCACTAAAAACCACCTTTCCTTGTGCCATAGCTTCTAATGCATTGTATCCATGATCATAAGCATAAGCCTGATCTAGTAAAATATGAGATTCATTATAGAGTTTAGTATACTCCTTGTAAGGAATACTTTCTACTTGAACGATTTCGATTTTGTCAATATATTTTTCTTGAACTTGTTTCAAAGCTTGAATAAACACATCGTTTCCTTTTTTGTAATAATTGCTGCGATTGATGCCATGAAAAATTTTAATCTTCCCACAGACTTCCATAGATTGTAATCTATTTTTTTCAAGATTTACGGGGAAAGGAATTAGGGGTTTTGTCTTTGGTAGACTTCGATATGCCATTTCATAATCAAAATCTCCTGGAATAATATGAGTAACATTGGTTTTTACAAATTGACTTAATTTTTTAAATGACGGTTTTAAATAGTTAAGACTGTATTTAAAATATGGCTTTAGTTTTTTGTTGTTTAGGAATGGTGTTAGAACATGATGGGGGAGCTCAGAGTTGATCAAATACGTCAAAAAGGTAGTGTCATCTCCGCAAGCGGATAATGTTACTTTTTTGTTGTGTTTAAAAATAAATTTCAAAATTTTCTTATCCCAAAACGGAGTAGTTTTAAAAGGGAATTCATTAATCAATTGTACACTATCAAAGTTTTTAAATTGATTTCTATTTTTATAAAAAGTATAATAAACTTCGAAGTTTGCAATGTCAAAGTTAAAAAGAAGAAATAATACATTTTTCACTTTTCGAAACAAAAATTTAGAAAACAAAACAGGTTCTAAGTCGAGATCTAAAGAATAATTTTTAAAGCCATCTTTTCTGCCCATTAATAGGACACTATGTCCATTTTTTTCAAGTCCAGCTTTTAGGGTATTATGAAAGTTACTATATTCCCCTAATAAAAGTATTCGCATAAAAAGTTATATTTTTTGTAATTTAATAGTTTTAGTTTGTCATGCAAAATTTTAAAAAGAAAATATCGATAATAACAGATTCTCTATCCATAGGGGGTGCAGAACGTGCTGCTGCGAAGCTGTCTGTTGAGCTTCATGATTTGGGGTACGATGTTTCAGTTATTTGTTTGCGAGATGAAATCACCTATCCCTATAAAGGTAAATTGTATAATCTCGGACTTGATAGTTCTAGACTAAAAATAGTCAAACAATTTTCTAAATTCATTAAATTTAAATCAGCGTACCAAAGCGCAAATGCAGCGTATTATATCGATTTTCGAATTAGAAGTCGTTTTTGGATGGAATTCCTATTAGATGTATTTGTTTTTGATGTATCAAAAATGATTTTTTCAATTCGTGTTTATAATATTCATTTACACATTCCGAAATTCAAATGGTTTTACAAACAGTATGATAAGGCACATGCTATTGTAGGGCCATCAAAAGGGATTGTATCTAAAATGACATCCACGTTTCCTTTTCAAAACTTAAATTATATCCCTAACTTTTATAATGCAGTTAAACACTCTGAAATGAATACAAATCCGTATTTAAACACACCCTATGTGTTAGCGGTAGGACGGTTAGATAATTCTACTAAACAGTTTGATAAACTTATAGGAGTCTATTCCAAAACAACCTTAGTAGATCATAAAATTCCGTTAATTATTATTGGAGAAGGAGATGATAGAGAATCCCTTGAAGAAACCATTAAACTATTTAAAATGGAAGGGTTAATTCGTCTTGAAGGATTTAAAAAAGAAGTTGATAATTATATGAAATTTGCAAATTTCTTAGTAATGTCTAGCTATGTAGAAGGGTTTCCAAACAGCATATTAGAATCACTCGCTGTAGGAACACCTGTAGTTTCTTTTGATTGTCCGTCAGGACCTTCAGAACTTATAATAGACGGAGAAAATGGGATTTTAGTTGAGAACCAAAATTTTGAAGCGCTTATCAATGCAATGGATAAAATGCATGCGGATACGACGTTTTATACACACTGTAAAAGTAGAGCTACCGCGTCAGTTGAAAAGTTTTCCGCAGAAAATGTAATTTCAAAATGGATTCAACTTCTAGATTAATAAGATGTTAATCTAATGTTTTTTTTCAAAAGGTATTTTTTAATATACCGTAGTCCTTTTAGGGCAAAAAGAGGTATGTTAAGTAATATTCGTTGACGAATTTTTAAATTAGACACATCCAATTGCTTTTTTAAAAGCGTTAAATTTTGTTGGTCATTTGCAGCTCGACAAAGAATAATTAAATAATAACGTTTGGTGTCCAGGTATTTTTTTAATGTAGGATATTGATCGGTGTGAACTTCGAACTGATCAAAATTCGGTAGTCTTTTCCCTTTTAATTCCGATTTAGTCATCTGGTTTGGGATGTCAAAATGAACGGTAGCCAATGGTTTATAACTATAGGCGAATTTATACTTTAAATTACTTCTAATAAAAAAGTCTACATCCTCGGCAAAATCAATTGCAGCATTGAACTTTGTATCCTCAAAAATAGTTTTTTTAAAAGCGAAACTACTAGGGGTAATTATGGCTTGAAATAAGTTGATTTCGAAAAAGTCGTTGACCAAAAAAGTTGTATTTTTTTTGGATGAAATGATGTTTTTTGTGGGTTCTAATACATTTGAATCCGTATATTTTTCAAGGTAATCTGTTCCAAATAAGGCGGCTTCAGGATATTCCAAATAAAGGTTTTTCACCTCTTCCAAATATCTACTATTCCATAAATCATCAGCATCCAAAAGTGCAATTACCTCACCAGTAGCATGAGTAATTCCAATATTTCTTGTAGCAGATAAACCAATGTTGTTTTGACTGAGTATTGTACAGTTTTTAATACCCTCTAAAGTTCTTGTAGCCACTTCAAGGCTATTATCTGTAGATCCATCATTGATTATAATAATTTCATATTCAGTAAATGTTTGATTCAACACACTTAAGAGCGTAGCTTTAACATACTGCGCTTTGTTGTACAACGGAATGATTACGGAAATTAATGCCATTAGTTGTTTTTACTGATGTAACAAAAGTAGCTTAGTTTGTATAAATCAAAAATGAATAAAGAGGGGTTTTTTGATAATAAGTTCGCTGTAAATAATTTCGCCGTATAGGGATGACTAACTGAAATGAGGCGATTAAATTTTATTTTTTTAAGTTTATAAATCATTCTTGTAATCGCAGTATATTTAATATCGATTAAATCTTCTCTAAGAAAAATGTTCATCGCATCCTGTGATTCTATAGATTTTTTTAAAAATGTTTCACTGTCTTCTAAACCTAGATGATAAACAGGATTTTCTAGATGAATAATTGGAATTTGTTTTTGTTTTAAATTATATGAAAACAAGGTATCTTCATTCCTTAGGTTAGGAATTTTTTCGTTAAAACAAACCGTATCGAAGGTGTTTTTTCGAATTATAAAATTCAGAGTCAAAAAACTTAAATACATATTTTTATTCCTCTTTACTACTGGTAATGCCTCTCTTTTTTTACCATATATCCAACGCAATAATTGATTTTTTTCTGGTGCTTCTTCTTGATATCTAATACCCCCATAAATTATGTTTGTAGAATCAGAAACAGCATCTATATACTTTGAAATGAAATCATTTTTAACAGGAATCACATCCGCATCTAAAAACAGTAATAAATCATATTTAGCATCCTTTGCCAATAAATTCCGTATGGCACTCCTCCCAATATTAGAGTCTAAAACTTTATACGAAGTATACTTTAATAAATTTATGCTGTTATTAGCTTTTATAATCTCAAGATTTTTCGAGCCATCATCATAACAAAGTATTTCAAAATCAATCTTACAAGCTGTGGATTGTGCATGAAGTTCGAGTACTAATGCTTCAATATTATAATTATATGTTGGAATCAGTATAGAAAGCATTCTTAATTTTTTCGTTGTACAACTTCAAATACTTTGGTATCTTCACATTTGAGTGTTTTACTAGGGTATTTCAAGATCAGCGCATAATCATGAGTTGCCATAAAAATAGTGTGGCCTTTTTTATTGAGCTCCAAAAGGACTTCCATCACTTCCATGCTAGTTTGTGGATCTAAATTTCCCGTTGGTTCATCGGCCAAAATCAACTTCGGATCGTTCAGTAATGCTCTTGCTATTGCGACACGTTGTTGTTCGCCCCCTGAAAGTTCATAAGGAAACTTAGTGCCTTTAGTCTGCATATTCACTTTTGTGAGAACAGCTTCAATCTTGGCGCTGATTAAACCTTTGTCTTTCCAGCCTGTAGCCTTTAGAACAAATTCCAAATTCCCATTAATACTAAGCTCATTCAAAAGTTTAAAATCCTGAAATACGATGCCCAATTTTCGTCTTAAAAAAGGAATATCTTTTTCCTTCATGGTCTTTAAATCAAACTCAACGATTGATCCAGCACCATTATTCAATTTTAAATCGCCATAAAGTGTTTTTAAAAAACTACTCTTTCCTGAACCTGTTTTCCCAATCAAATACACAAAATCTCCTTCTTTAACATCGACATTAACCTCACTTAAGATCAAGTTGTTGTTTTGAAAAATGGAAACGTTTTCTAATTTTAATACCGAATTTGACATTTATCTTCCCTAAATTAATTTTTATAAAAGTATTACTATTTGATACAATTATCAAATATCAGATTACTTTAAAATTTTGTCCCTAAATTTTAATTTTAGGAGCACTTATAATTTACCTGTTTTTTTCTCGTTATCAACTTGATATATTTTATCTTTGAATGTAATAAAATTCTTTTCGGCATATGATCTCAACAAAATATTTAGTTCAACTTGTTTTTTTGTGTTTATTTTATGTAGGATTGGCTCAAAAATCTGCAGTATATTCAAATGAATATGTTGATTTTAAATCGGCTTTAGCACTCTACAATGCCCAGCAGTACCAATCGTCTCAACTGCTCTTTAGAACCGTTGAATCCAACACATCAAATGCCTTTTTGAAATCCAATGCCGCCTATTATAATGCCAATTGTGCCGTTCGACTCAATCAACCCAATGCAGAATTACTTGTGGAATCTTTTGTTGAACAGTACCCATCTAGCACCAAACGTAATTCGGCCTATTTTGATGTGGCCAATTATTATTTTGAAAACACCAAATATGCCTATGCTCGTAAATGGTATGACAAAGTTGAGGTCTCATCGCTTTCAAAAACAAACCTTGAACCGTTTTATTTTAAATACGGATACAGTCTATACATCACCAAAAACTATAAAGCAGCTAAATCATATTTATCCAAAGTTGAAACATCACAAACCTATGGGTCTCAAGCTAAATATTATATTGGTTTTATGGCTTATGAAGCCGATGATTATGACCAAGCATCTACGTATTTTAATCAAGTTGAAAATACTGAAGCTTATAAAAATAAGCTATCCTATTATCAAGCCGATTTGAATTTTAAATTGGGCAAGTTTGCCACAGCTATAAACTTAGCAATGGCACAACTAGAAAAAAGTTCTTCAAAAGAAAAGTCTGAACTTTCTAAAATTATAGGCGAAAGTTATTTTAATCTCCAACAGTACACGGAAGCAATCCCTTTTTTAAAGGCCTATAAAGGGAAAAACGGCCGCTGGAACCACACCGATTTTTATCAGCTTGGCTATGCGTATTATAAACAAAACGATTACCAAAACGCGATTAATGAGTTTAATAAAATTATAGATGGCTCCAATGCGATTTCTCAAAATGCCTATTATCACTTAGCCGAAAGCTATGTTAACCTAAACAAAAAACAAGAAGCCTTAAATGCCTTTAGAACCGCATCTGAAATGGATTTTAATCCTAACATCAAAGAAGATGCTTGGTTGAATTATGCCAAACTCAGCTATGATATTGGCAATCCGTATCAATCCACTCCTGAAGTGCTTACTAACTTCTTAAAAAACTATCCTAAGTCAGCCTATAAAATTGAGATTGAAACCCTCTTGGTCGATTCTTATATCAGTTCAAATAACTATAAAGAAGCATTAGAGTTATTAGAAAACAACTCTAAATCCTCCCATAAAGAAGCCTATCAAAAAGTAACGTTCTTTAGAGCTTTAGAATTGTATAATAATGCCAAGTATATGGAAGCCAAAGAACTCCTTGAGAACTCCTTATCAAGTGCCGTAGATCCTATTTTCAAAGCCAGAGCAACCTACTGGCTTGCCGAATCAAATTTCCAGTTATCAAATTTTAAGACAGCACTTCAAGGGTTTTTAGCGGTTAAAACTAATCCATCGAGTACCCAACTTGATGAGATTCAAAATTTAGATTATAACCTAGCCTACACCTATTTTAAACTAAAACAATATGCAAACGCCATCATCGCTTTTCAGGCTTTTATTTCAACCCAACCGACAGACTTAGTTTTATTAAGTGATTCCTTTTTGAGGTTGGGTGATTCTTATTTTGTAACCACTCAATACAGCCCTGCGATTGATGCCTACCAAGACGCCCTTCAACTTGCTCAAATTGAATTGGATTATTCCACGTTTCAAATTGCAGTTAGTCATGGCTATTTAGGTCAAACTTCAAACAAAATTCAAGGCTTAAATAAAGTCGTTAATTTTAATAAATCGAACCTAAAAGACCAAGCCTTATTTGAATTGGCTAACACCTATATTAATCAAGGTGCACCACAAAAAGCACTTTCATACTATAGCCAGTTAGTTACTGATTTTTCGTCCAGCCCTTTAGTTTCCAAAGCATTGTTGCGAAAAGGCTTAATTCAATATAACCAGGGTGACACCAAAGCTGCGCTTGAAAGTCTAAATACAGTAGCAGTCAACTATCCGTCCTCCCCAGAAGCCTTTCAGGCCATTAGTTCTTCCCGTTCTATTTATATCGATTTAGGTCAAGTAGAATCCTACGCCACATGGGTCAAAACTCTTGCCTATGTAGGAGTCACAGATAGCGAGCTAGAAGACGCAACCTACGAAGCTGCGGAAAAACAATATTTAGACGCAAACGCCACTAAAGCCATCGAATTATTCAATGATTATCTGGTTGGATTTCCAAACGGAAAACAAATCTTAAAGGCGCATTTTTATCTTGCAGAATTGTATTATAACAGTAATTTAACGATAAATGCCCTTCCACATTACACGTTCATTTGTAAGCAATCCACAAATGAGTTCACCGAATCGGCGTTATTAAAATCATCTGAAATTTTATTAGCATCCGAAACAATTCAAGATGCACTACCCATTTTGGAGCGTCTAGAGTCGGAAGCTAAAAACCCTCAAAATAGGTTGTATGCGCAGTCCAATTTAATGAAAACGTTTTTCCAGTTAGAAAATTATGATGATGCCATTCGATATGCAGAAGTCATTCTTAAAAACTCTAAAACCGATGCGTATATTAAGAGTGATGCCCAAATTATAATTGCTCGAGCTGCAATGAAAACCAATAATGAGGCCAAAGCGCGCTCAGCTTATGCTCAGGTTAAGGCTATTGCAACGGGTGAGATGGGAGCAGAGGCTCAATATTTTGAAGCCTATTTTAAAAATTCCGATGGTGCTTTTGAAGCCTCCAATGCGAGTGTTCAAGTTTTAATCAAAAATTTCTCCAGTTATAAATATTATGCATCCAAAGGATTGGTAATTATGGCTAAAAATTTCCATGCACTTAACGATGTGTTTCAAGCCACTTATATTTTGGAAAATGTGATTCAAAATTTTGCCGAATTCGAAGCCCTTGTTGTCGAAGCTCAAGCAGAATTGGACCGTATTAAAACAGAAGCCGCTAAAACAAATTCATCTATTGAGGTAGATACTGAAAATGAAAACTAATCCTATGACTATTAGATTAAAAAATTATGCGTATTTACTCTCTGTTTTGATGTTAGTATTTCAAAGCTCAAACATTCAAGCTCAAGAATCAAATACACGCTCTCTAGATACGATTGACACACAAGTGGTCACCATCGTAAAACCATACACCCCAAAAATATCGGATGCATTTAAGTTAAAACAAACGCCGCGTTTTGGAAAAACTGAATCGCCTCAAAAATTGGTTAAGTATACTATTTTTTCTGTACCAGTAGCCTCTACATTCACGCCTGCAAAAGGAAGTTCTGTTGGATTAGAAAAACTTAAAAAAGAGAAGTTATTTCAAAATTATGCATCTTTAGGTTATGGAAATTATGGAACGATTTTAGGCAATGTTTATCTAAATCATCGCCTTGGACGAGGCGAACGTGTTGGGGGATATATAGAACACCACTCTTCTCAAGGCGGTATTGATGACCTTCAATTTGATGATAATTTTTCAAATAGTAAGGTTAAAGTCAACTATGCCAAAAACTTAAAAACGTTTGTTTGGAATACAGATGCAGCGTTTCAACGGCAAGCCGTTAATTGGTATGGGCTTTCTTTTCCGACTTCTGTAGCACTTGATTCAAAACAGCTGTATTCTACACTAGAATTAGGGAGTGATATACAATTTACCAAAGGTGTTTTTCGAAGTGGAGAAATTCATTTACGTCGATTTTCTGATGCCTATCAATCGCAGGAATATCATATTACAGCTGAAACCAGTTTTCAGTTCAATATATTCGACAGTTCAATTAATTCAGTTGTTAAAGTGGATTATTTAAAAGGCGATTTTGCTAAAAACTATTCAACTTCACAAGCACAACCTTACGGAAACACTCAATTTTTGATAGCACCAAGCTATCAATATGCGCAAGAGGATTTTAGTGTTTCTGTAGGATTCAAGGGGTTTTATCTGATGGATTCTGAACAAAACAAAAACGATTTTTATATTTATCCCAACATAGAAGCGAGTTATACGATCGTTAATTCCATAGTAGTAGCCTATGCTGGAATTACAGGAAACTTATACCAAAACACCTATTATAATTTTGTTCAAACAAACCCATTTGTGTCTCCTACCCTTGATGTTAGTCCAAGCTCTACTCCCTACAACGTATTTGTGGGTACCAAAGGAAAACTTTCTCAAACTATTGGATATGATGTAAAGGGAAGCTTTGCTCGTGAAGAGAACAAAGCCCTCTTTAGAACACAAAGCATTCAAAATCTTTCGGCACCAACTAATTACAATCTCGGCAATTCATTTGGAGTTGTATATGACGATGTGGAAGTATTTAACATCTCCGGAGCTCTGGAAATCGATTGGAGTCAAAAATTTAATATACGCTTGAAAGGAGATCTTTATAAATACACTACTAATTTAGAACCCACCGCTTGGAACTTGCCCGAATTTGAAGCCTCTTTGTTTTTAGACTACCAACTGTCTGACAAATTATCAATGGCTGCCAATCTGTTTTATTTGGGATCAAGACAAGACACGACCAATTTTGAAGGACTGTTTTTTCCAGAGCCCATTACTCCCAATGTCACACTCGACGCTTTTTTAGATGCTAATTTTCAAATATCTTACCAAGTATCGACCCAGTGGGGAGCGTTTGTAAAAGTTAATAATATAGCCAATCAAAGCTACAACCGTTGGAATAATTTTCCTGTACAAGGCCTTCAGATTTTAGGTGGTGCGAGTTATAAATTTGATTATTAAACGAGGGTGAGTTTCGCTAGGAAATCAAAATGAGGTCCCTCTTCCACCAATTCACATTTTAATCCCACTTGAGTACAGGCGATTTTTAAATGTTCAAAATCAAGATACATCCAGCTAAAGGTGGCTTCCTTGTTTTTATACCGCACCGTATAATCGAGTTCGCCATAATAGTCTTTATTGGTATTCACCCAATACCCACCATCATCATCCTGATACATGTATTTTATATCCGAAGAATCAATTAAAATTTGACCTCCTGGATTTAGAAGTGTTTTAAGATGAGTTAGAACCAAAGGGGTGTGAGCCAAAGACTGAAATATTCCTGAACCGTTCATCAATAAAAGTAGGGTATCAAAAGTTGCGGATTCGTCCATAACATCTAATAGCTGCGCAGCATTTAAACCTCTTAAATGACAGGCTTTGATGGCACCTTCAGAAATGTCTATTGATTTCACCTTTAACCCTTTTGAAACCAAGTGCAAACTGTGACTTCCTGCGCCACAGCCAATATCCAAAACATATCCTTTAGATAAATTCAATGCGGTTTGTTCCAGTGAGGGCATCTCAGAAAAACCTCTAAATAAATAGGGTAAAGGCAAGGTGTCTTCCTCCGAAATACTCGTTGAAGTAACCAGATCTTCGGAGTAATTCCCTTCCTGATAATCTAAAATTGCTGATCCAAAAACATCGTTCATATGAGGGTGTTTTTAATAGGTTTTTAGCTAAATTAAGGCGTTTTAAAATGCCTTAAATTTTGGTCAAAGATAAGGAAAAGCGCTGTAGTCCTCTTTTTAACCTTCATTATTATTTATACCCCCAAATAATAATCAATTGCTTTCTAATAAGTTACATTTGTAACATAAACTAATTGCGTATTAAACAAATTTATGGAGCAACTTACACAACTGACTGCCGATTTTTCGAGTACCGTTTGGGGATTACCTTTACTTGTTCTTCTTATTGGAGGCGGATTGTATTTGCTCCTGCGTTCAAGATTTGAAACCTTTCGTTTAATAGGTCATGCGTTTCAAGTTCTTAGCGGAAAATACGATGACCCCAATGATCTTGGGCAAATCACTCATTTTCAAGCCTTAACTACGGCTTTGTCTTCGACCATTGGTATGGGGAATATTGCAGGCGTTGCGGTGGCCATCTCTATTGGCGGGCCAGGGGCTATTTTTTGGCTGTGGGTTAGTGCAATTGTAGGCATGTCTACAAAATTTTTCACCTCCACATTAGCAATTATGTACAGAGGAAAAGACAGTGCCGGTGAAATTCAAGGTGGGCCCATGTATTTTATTATGGAAGGCCTAGGGAAATCTTGGAAACCCCTAGCAATTATGTTCAGTATATGTGGGTTGGTGGGGGCGTTGCCCGTGTTTAATGTCAATCAACTGACACAAGCTATAAATGATATTTTGTTAGTGCCAAATGGAGTTGAGGTTGGATTAGCTTCTAATTTAACCATTGGATTAATATTAGTGAGTATGACAGCGGTTGTGATCCTTGGAGGTATAGCACGCATCAGTAAAATAGCATCCAAAATGGTACCTTCTATGGTACTGCTTTATTTTGTAGCGGTATTTATTATTTTAGTAGTCAATATTGAAGTCGTTCCAAAATACTTAGCCATGATTTTTACGGATGCATTTGCGGCGGATAACTTTAAAGGCGATGCTTTTTTTGGTGGTCTAGTTGGTGGTTTAATTTTATTGGGGGTGAAGCGGGGTGCATTTTCAAATGAAGCGGGTATAGGAACAGCGCCTTTAGCTCATGGTGCTGCCAAAACAAATGAACCCGTTCGAGAAGGATTGGTCGCCATGTTAGGTCCTGCCATTGATACTTTATTGGTGTGTACGCTAACCGCTTTAGCGATTTTAGTTACTGGAGTTTGGGAGACCTCTTCAGATAATGGTGTGAGTTTAACCGCTGCCGCGTTTGCCGCTGCAATTCCAGGGTATGGAAACTATTTATTATTAGGGTGTATAGCCGTATTTAGTATTTCCTCTTTATTTTCGTTCTCCTATTATGGCACCAAATGTTTATCTTTTTTAATCGGTGCCGATAAAAAACATTACTATAATTATTTTTATATCGCCAGTATCCTCCTCGGGGCAACGGCTTCCTTAGACATGATGATTAATCTGATTGATGGGGCGTTTGCCCTGATGGCCATACCAACCATGCTATCGACCATTATTCTTGCACCAAAAGTGGTCAAAGAATTGAAAGCCTACAAAAAGCGTTTGAAGGCGGGTAAGTTTTAAGTAACCAAAAACAACATATCAACTACTCCACTATTTATCCTTAGTTTTGCAGTATGCAAAACCAATTACAATCCCTTCCAAAAAAAGTCAGAGAGAATCAAAAAGCGCATCGTAATTTTTTTATAAAGCTCCGAAAAAAAACGCCCAAAAATCTCGATACCATCATGGAAAAATTACATGATGATGAGTTTAAAAAATCGGATTGTCTTCAGTGTGCAAACTGTTGTAAAACCACCAGCCCAATTTTTACTAAAAAAGATATTGAGCGCATTTCAAAATCTTTCAGGATTAAAACGCGTCAATTTATAGACACTTATCTTAATGTTGATGATGATCAGGATTATGTCTTAAAATCCTCTCCGTGTACATTTTTAGCAGACGATAATACTTGTAATATTTATGAGGTGCGTCCTAAGGCCTGTCAAGAATATCCGCACACAAATCGAAAAAACTTTGAGAAAATTTCAGATCTTACGCTTAAGAATATAGCCATTTGTCCTGCGACATTTAATATCGTAGAAGCTTTGAGAGCTAAATTAAAATAAGTATATTTATAAGAATTAACCAAAACATGGAGCAACTCATTCAGTATTTCGAAACCATTCCTTCGCTACACCGCAGTGCGATTCTCGTCGGCGGGTTGACATTTTTTTGGATATTAGAAGGGTCGTTGCCATTGTTTAAGTTTGGGTATAACAAATGGAAACACGCGCTTCCTAATTTGTTTTTCACCTTCACAACTATTATTATTAATTTTGCTTTAGCCTTTTTATTGCTCAATACCGCCGATTGGGTAAGCCTGCATAATTTTGGAATTCTCAACTGGCTTCCAGAAATGCCACTTTGGTTGTATGTCACTTTGGGCGTGTTACTCATGGATTTTGTGGGGGCCTATTTACCACATTATACCGAGCATAAAGTGCCGCCACTTTGGATGGTACATTTGGTTCATCATTCCGACCATAAAGTAGATACCACTACGGCCAACCGTCACCATCCTTTGGAAAGTGTGATTCGCTATGTGTTTACGCTCGCGGGTGTTTTTATTATTGGTGCACCTATCGGAATTGTAATGTTGTACCAATCCCTATCATTAGTTGCCACTCAGTTTAGTCACGCGAATATCAAATTGCCAAAAAAACTAGATTACTTCTTAAGTTTTGTATTGATATCTCCCGACATGCACAAAATTCACCACCATTACCAACTGCCTTATACAGATGCAAACTACGGCAATATTTTTTCCATATGGGATCGTCTTTTGGGTACGTATATTTATATGGATCGTGAGCGTATTGTATATGGCGTGGATACTTTTCCAAATGAAGCCGAAAACAGCAGTTTGAAACATTTATTGAAACAACCATTTCAAGGCTATAGAAGACCTACAACGGATACAATAGATAAGGCGCTCTAAGTTTTTTGTAATGTTCTAAATCCGTTTTCCAACTCGTACGAATTTCATCAGCTGTCCACCCAGATTCAATCTGTTCTTGCAGTAATTTTTGCCCTGCTAATTTGCTAAAAAATGGGTTGAAAAAATCGGCTTTATTTTCTGAATTTTGATACGCGTCTAACACCCAATTCAATTCGATGTAATCTAAAACATTATGATTTTGGAGATTAAGTCCTTTACAGATTTTATTTTCATGAACAGGATATTTAGCGCCCACATTTGGTATTGGGGTAAACTCGTAGGTATAGTCGGGATGCGTTAAAAATGGGCTTCCAAAAATTTGAAATTGAAGTGCTGTTCCACGCCCCATACTTACATTAGTACCTTCAAACAAGCACAAACTCGGATAGAGGTTAATCGCCGTTGCATTGGGAAGATTTGGTGAGGGTTTAATAGGGAGTTCATAAGCGGTTTGATGGGTGTAATTTTGAACAGGAACAACAACTAACTGACACGGTTTTTCATTTTTCAACCAGCCTTCGCCATTAATCATTTTGGCATATTCGCCAACCGTCATCCCGTGTACTATTGGCACAGGATGCATACCTACAAAACTACTGTAAGTTGTATCTAAAACAGGGCCATCCACATAGTGTCCATTTGGATTTGGTCGGTCCAAAACAAGAATAGTAATGCCTAATTCAGCACAAGTTTCCATCATAAAATGAAGCGTTGATAAAAATGTATAGAACCGCGCCCCAACATCTTGAATATCAAAAATAATAAGATCTAAATCTTTTAAGGTTTGAGCATCTGGTTTTTTATTTGCGCCATATAAAGACACAATAGGCACCCCACTTCCAGCATCAACCCCATCTTTTATATATTCCCCAGCATCAGCAGTTCCTCTAAATCCATGTTCGGGTGCAAAAACTTTTTTGATATTGATATTTAAACTTAATAATGAATCAACCAAATGTGTATAGCCCTCTTTTTTAAAAATAACAGAGGTTTGATTGGCTACAATCCCTATCGTTTTGTTTTTTAGAATGGGCAGATAGTTCTCTGTTTGCTGCGCTCCTACAATAATAGAGGTTTGCGTTTGCGAATTTGAATGGTTTCGACACGAAAGAAATGTCAAAACAAATAATAAAACTGTATTTTTGATAAATTTTAAATGCATTATAAATTTTGAATTACGAGTTTTTTTTAGCCAAACGTATTATAGGAAATAAGTCCTATAAAAGTAGTGTATCGGCTCCAATAATCAAAATTGGAATTGCAGCCATTGCAATTAGTATCATTGTGATGCTTATTGCGATCGCAACCGGTATTGGTTTGGAACATAAAATTCGAGATAAAGCGGTGGCTTTTAATGGTCATATTACGATTTCTAATTTTGACAGTAATGAATCCGAAGGTGCTCAGGTTCCAATTTCTAAAGTTCAAGACTTTTATCCGAAATTCAATGCCGTTGAAGGCGTATCCCATATTCAAGCTGTTGCCAATAAATTTGGGATCATTAGAACTCCAACCGATTTTGAAGGTTTGTTTTTAAAAGGGGTTGGTGCCGATTATGATTGGCGCTATTTTAAGGATTTTTTAATTGAAGGTCGTCTTCCAACATATACCCAAAATTACAGTAACGAAGTTTTAATTTCTCAGTATTTGGCAAACCGCTTAGGGTTTGTTGTTGGCGATAGCTTTCAGATGTATTTCATGAAACCCGATCCGAGTAAGCCACCTAGTATTATGAAATATACTGTTGTTGGAGTTTTTAATTCAGGCTTTGAAGAATTAGATAAAACCTATGTCATTGGCGATATTAATCATGTGCAACGTTTGAGTAAATGGGAAAAAGATCAGGTTGGTAGTTTTGAAGTTTTTATCACAAATTATAACGATTTAGAACAGCTTGGGAATGCGGTATATGCACAAACGCCCTCTACGCTTAACGCCATAACCGTCAAGCAAAAGTATGCGACTATCTTTGAGTGGATCCCATTGTTCACCACTAATATATATGCAATTATTGGCATCATGATTTTTGTTGGGGCGATTAATATGATCACGGCATTACTGGTTTTAATTCTAGAGCGGACCCAAATGATTGGTATTCTAAAAGCTTTAGGAAGTAGTAATTGGAGCATTCGAAAATTATTTTTATACAACGCCTCATACCTGATTGCTTGTGGGTTGTTTTGGGGTAACCTGATCGGTATTGGTATTTTACTACTTCAGAAACAATTTGAATTTTTAAAACTGGATCCATCGGTGTATTATGTCACTGTAGCACCTGTTTATCTCGATTGGACCTATGTCGTTTTCTTGAACCTCATGACTTTTGTTTTGTGTCTGTTGATGCTGCTAATTCCGTCATTTTTAATTAGTAAAATAGTGCCTGTAAAAGCCATTCAATTCGAATAAAAACTTCTGTATTCCAGATTTGTATCCCCAAAAAATTAATGTATTTTTGTTCTAAATCTATAACATGAAGTACGCCGAAAATATTCTAGAGACCATAGGGAATACACCTTTAATTAAAATGAACGTTCTAACTAAAGAATTGCCGTGTTTGGTTTTGGCAAAATATGAAACGTTTAATCCTGGGAATTCTGTAAAAGACCGTATGGCCTTACAGATGATAGAAGATGCTGAAGCCGATGGACGTTTGAAGCCTGGAGGCACTATTATTGAAGGGACTTCTGGGAACACAGGAATGGGTTTAGCGTTGGCTGGAATCATCAAAGGCTACAAATGTATTTTTGTGTTAGCAGATAAACAATCCAAAGAAAAAATGGATATTTTACGTGCTGTTGGTGCTGAGGTTGTCGTCTGTCCAACATCTGTTGAGCCAGACGACCCAAGATCGTATTATTCCGTTTCAAAACGACTATCGGAAGAAACCCCCAACTCGTGGTATGTGAATCAATACGACAATCCGAGCAATTGTAAGGCGCACTTTTTGAGTACCGGTCCCGAAATATGGGAGCAAACCGATGGGAAAGTCACCCATTTTGTGGTAGGTGTTGGCACCGGAGGTACAATTTCTGGTGTGGGGAGTTATTTGAAAATGAAAAACCCGAATGTGAAAATCTGGGGAATTGACACCTATGGGAGTGTGTTTAAGAAATACCACGAAACAGGTGAATTTGACGACAACGAAATTTACCCCTATGTCACCGAAGGCATAGGTGAAGATATTTTGCCTTTGAATGTCAACTTTGGAGTGATTGACGGGTTTACAAAAGTGACGGATAAAGATGGCGCCGTATATACCCAGCGATTGGCAAAAGAAGAGGGGATGTTTTTAGGCAACTCTGCAGGCTCTGCCATTAAAGGCGTGCTTCAATTGAAAGAACATTTTAAGCCCGAGGATGTAGTGGTGGTTCTATTTCATGACCATGGCAGTCGTTATGTAGGTAAAATGTTTAATGACGATTGGATGCGCGAAAAAGGCTACATTGAATAGGACTTTCTGAGCATAAAAAGTTTTAAAATCACCTAATTTTTTGGAAATAGGTGATTTTTTTTATACGTTTACTATTGATTTTAATCCCCAGATCTAAATCTTCAAAAAAGAGTTTAACCGAAGTTTTAGATTTTATTTTATTGAATGCTGTATTGGAAGGGTTCCGATATACAGTAGTTGTAAGTAATTTAAACCCTAACTATGAAACAAAACTTTTTATTGACGTTAATTACTGATTTTCAGTATAAAATCTTTTTCTCAAGATTCTAAATTCAGTCTCGAATTAAACTATCCTATTCCGATTGACAACAACTTCGTTGGAGAAAATTATAACGGAATTATTGATATTGGTGTTGATTATAGATTAGCTAATCTGAATCCAGTAAACATTGGAATTTCACTTAACGGTGGAGTTTTAGTGAACAACTCGAATCAAAATAATGGATTTCGAGATTTTAAAGTCACATCGTATGTGATTCAACCAAGAATATTTGGAAACTTGGATTTAGAATCAATAGATAAGTTTCATCCAACTGTTGGATTAGGATATACGATTATGGTTTTTGATGCTTCTGGAATAAATAACGGATTTGACGTTTCAGATGCAAGCGACACTCTAAGTGGGTTTAATTTTAATTTTGGACTTACTTACGACATTACTGAGAAACTTTTTGTTCAAGCTCAATATGACTTTGTCAAACTCAGAGTTGATAATGATGTTCCAGATTTAAAATTCAATACGAATGTAACTATTTTGAAAATTGGACTTGGTTATAGACTATAAAAAAAGAAGTATCTAATGGAATCCTCGCTAGCGCCACGCTTTAGCGTGGTGCCCAGTGTGAGAAGCAAAATAAGTAGAAAATATAATACCCCGCTGATATGTGAAATAGAAGATTTAACGAAGTCAATCTTTTCGCGTTCCAAATAAATTTGTAAACTACACGAAAGCTTGCCTGCTGCAAGCATGGATTCGTGCGGTAGCGGAGTATTAAAACAGTATGACCGATTATCAAAATCTGAAACATAGAAATGCAAAAAAATCATTCGAGAAATGTTTGTGGATTAAAGTATAAAGTTGCTAAATTTAGAAACTTTGTGTATGTTTGTATTATAAGATATCTATCTATTGGAATATTTCAAAACAATATTTTTAGAAAGTGCTGCTGGTTTTATAAAAAATTTGGATGCTAAAACCCGAAAGAAAGTATTTTATAATATTAGGTTGGCTGAAAAATCCAATGACCCTAAGCTCTTTAAAAAATTAACAAATGATATTTGGGAGTTTAGAGTTCGATTTTCAAACAATCAGATAAGATTATTGTCATTTTGGGATAAAAGAGACAACGAAAATACGTTAGTTATTACAACAAATGGCTTTGTCAAAAAAACGCAGAAAACCCCCAAAACGGAGATTAATAAAGCGAAAAAAATAAGGAGTGAATATCTAAAATATTAAGATTATGGCAAAATTAAAATCATACAGCTTATCCGAAATGGAGGATAAGTATATAGGGAAGAAAGGAACTGAAGAAAGAGATGAATATGAGTACGAATTGCGTATGGATTTGTTGGGTCGTATGATAAAGACCACCCGAAAAGAACGCAACTTAACTCAAGAAAAATTAGGAGAAATGATTGGCGTTAATAAATCACAAATCTCAAAACTTGAGAATAATGCAAACAGTGCTAGAATTGAAACCATAATTAGAGTGTTTAAGGCATTAAAAGCTGAAATTCAATTCAATGTAAAACTTGAAAACAACAGAGTTGAAAT
>Ga0209533_1002085_pt1 | contig 18434 bp, 17 predicted proteins | sample COG_04_FD_184748 | JGI IMG/M metagenome (GOLD analysis project Ga0209533, IMG submission 184748) | Pelagic Microbial community sample from North Sea - COGITO 998_met_04 (SPAdes) (version 2) | ecosystem: Environmental > Aquatic > Marine > Neritic zone/Coastal water | place: Helgoland, sampling...
CCCCCCCTACATTTCCAGCACAAGCAGTCAACCTACTTGCACCGTTTCCAAAAGCATGTAAAGATTCCCTCATTAACTACTAACCATTCATGAAAACCCTATCTTTAACCTGCTCCATATTCTGCTGTCTTGTATTCCAGCAAATCAGTGCCGTGCCCCCACTCGCAAACTCCATTGCGGAAGCTCATGGTCTTAGTTCTTGGGAGTCCGTTGAATCCTTAGAGTTTACGTTTTATGTCAACCGTGAGCCCGCAGTGAACCGACACTGGAAATGGGATGTTACCCAAGGCGTAGTCACTAGAACCGTAGACGGCAACTCCGCTACGATCGAGCTCGCCGCGATTGGTAGTGAAGCCGACGAAGGAGTTCATCGGCAATTTATTAACGATACCTTTTGGCTACTCTTTCCATTTAGCGTGGTTTGGTCTGGCCCTGCAGTGAGCGACCATGGCACGATTGCTTTGGAGATCGACGGTGAGCAACACGACTTACAGAAAGTCACCGCACTCTGGGCAAGCGATGTCGGTTACACTCCTGGCGACGCTTACGACTTGTATCTCGATAAGAATCTAGAGATCAAAGGGTGGACATTCCGCAAGGCCAACGCGGATGAGGGCAAATTTTTCTCATGGAAGCAACCTGTCAGCCTCGGCCCGATTAAAGTATACGAGTCTTACTATTTGAAAAACGCCGATGAGCCGTTCATCGAAATGCGCGATCTAGCGATTCAGTTCGCTACAAGCGACAAATAGGTCGAATCCAAAGTGATTCAGTTGGATTTCTCGAACTGCTGTGTAAATTAGCATCATGACACAAAAACTATACAAGCCATTCACACTTTCTGGACTGTCGCTACAAAACCGCATCGCGCTTGCTCCAATGACACGAGCAAGATCTGGCGCAGACCGTATACCAAATGCGTTGATGGCGGAATACTACGCACAGCGTTCTGGTGCGGGCTTGGTCATCACCGAAGCGACCACGGTTTCTGCCCAAGGTAACGGCTGGAACCACTCGCCCGGCATTTACACCGACGAGATGGCTGAGGGCTGGAAGCTCACCACCCAAGCAGTGCACGATCAGGGCGGCGCTGTCTTTCTACAACTTTGGCACACAGGACGCGCCTCGCATAGTGATTTCCATGGCGGCGAACTCCCCGTGTCCGCATCTGCCATCAAACTCGAAGGCGACCCAATTCACACACCTGAAGGCAAGAAGGATTACGAAGTGCCACGTGCACTCGAAACGGATGAAATTCCAGGCATCATCGCCGACTACAAAGCGGCTGCCAAACGTGCCAAGGCTGCAGGCTTTGATGGTGTCGAGGTCCACTCGGCTAATGGCTATCTACTCAATCAATTCCTAGAATCTAAGACGAATCACCGCACTGACGAATACGGCGGCAGTGTCAAAAATCGCACACGCCTGTTACTTGAAGTCGTCGGCGCCGTGTGCGAAGTTTTTCCTGCAAACCGCGTCGGTGTGCGCCTCTCACCAAACGGCGCATTCAATGACATGGGCTCGCCCGACTATCGTGAACAATTCACCTATGCTGCAGCCCAGCTCAACACATTCGGCCTCGCATATCTCCACATAATGGACGGTCTCGCATTCGGCTTTCACGAACTTGGCGAACCCATGACGCTGCAAGACTTTCGTGAAGTTTTCAACGGTCCCCTCATGGGCAATTGCGGTTACTCAAAAGAAGACGCAGAAAATAGAGTCGAAAGCGGCGCTGCCGACATGGTTGCGATAGGTCGCCCGTATATCAGCACACCCGATGTCGCTGAGCGCTGGGAGAGAGGACTGGAGCTCAATCCAGATATCGACATGGCACATTGGTATACTCCAGCAGGTGCCGAAGGTTATACAGATCCACCTGCAGCGGCGAGTTGATTGAATTGGCACAGGCGCAGAAAGCGCCTAGGCTCGATCACAGGATCACCACCTTTGTGAAAGCCAATAACCTGATGGTCAAGAGATTACAAATTACAAATCAGCCTGAGCATCGTGTGCTCCAACGCCCTCAGGTTCGTGGCTCAACTTTACCAACGTGCGCTTAGACATCGCAGAAATACACGCCAAGTAGATTTCCTGCTTTCCTAGCTTACTGACATCAATTCTTATCGTGCTATGCTCAGTTATCGCCACGCTTTTCATGCAGGGAATTTTGCCGATGTGCTCAAACATTGGGTGCTGGTCGAATGCATTGACTATCTGAAGAAGAAAGAAAAGCCCTTCACCTATTTCGATACCCATGCGGGACCGGGGATGTATGCACTGGATTCCGACTTCGCGCAGAAGACCCATGAATATGAAACGGGCATTGCTCGCATCTGGAATGATCCGCAATTACCAGAAGTGTTACAGCCCTACTGCGACTTAGTTAAATCGCTGAATGAGCCAGCCTCACTCAATGTCTATCCTGGCTCTCCAGGGATTGCGAAATGGATGCTACGCGAAACCGATCGCCTCGTTTTAAGCGAACTGCATAGCACGGAATATATGGCGCTCAGCGAAAACTTCAGCCACGACCGCCGCGCCGAGGTCTGGAAAGAAGACGGCTTCAACCGCACACTTAAACGCTTACCCCCTTCTCATCGACGCGGTCTGGTCTTGATCGACCCACCCTATGAGTTGAAAGAAGACTACGAGCGCGTAATCGATTTTCTCATCGCGGCACAAGGTAAATTTGCACAAGGCGTGTATGCGCTGTGGTATCCAGTCGTGGACCGCGCACGAATTGACGAAATTGAACGTGCACTCAAGCAAAGCGGCATTCGCGCTATCGCCCTGTTCGAACTCGGACTCGAAGCCGACACTGATGGCCGCGGCATGACTTCCAGCGGAATGATCGTCATCAACCCACCCTGGACCTTGAAGAAGCAGATCGACTCAGGCATCGATTACTTGGTGAACACACTCGGCAAGGACGGTGCGTTTAGTCGTAGTGAAATCCTGGTCGAGGAGTAATACCCCTCCGTCTTAGAGCGTTTCTCGAAAGTTCGTGCACAAAACTGTAGTGTGCGAGCTTGCTCGTCGCCCGGATTGTCGAACTGTGCTCAGATCCAGAACTTCGGCACGGCTGGCCTGAGCAAGCTCAGACACTACACTTCACTGAATGCTGGGCGATCTGAAGGTTCAAAAAAAGCGCAACAACTTTTGAGAAACGCTCTAGACTCAATACTCCCCTCCTTGATGAGCATATCCTTATGCATGAGTCGGAGGGCGTGAGCACTCTCAGGAAAGCTCAGGATTCTAGGGTCGCTTATGAGTGATGTTTGTAGGACGTGCCTCTCGAAGAGGGCGCGTTATGGCGTGCGGAATGAATCAACACGGCCCTTGCTGTGCAAAGAACCGCGTTCTACACCAGAGCATATCTCGATCATTAGACTTACTCGCGTGAATTTACTCATAAAAAATGTGTATAAGAATATGCTTGATGAGGAGGGGAGTATCGAGCAATCGACATGGGATGGTGCTGAGACACTTTCATTCGCTTCGACTTGCCTTATTTGTAGGCTTCTACATCTCAGAACTATCATGTTCCGATTTGATAGCACACTCCACCGCCTCCGCTCTGTTGGATTCTGGGAAGCCATTTCCTCCATCCTTCTATTTGGTATCGCTATGCCGATGAAATATATTGGCGGAGACGATTTCCTCATACGCCCGATCGGAATGGCACACGGCATTTTATGGATGGCTTACGTGGGCTTCGCCTTTCTCGGGCAAATGGACTACAAGTGGTCGTGGAAACTCACTGGCTGGCTCGTCGTAGCGAGTATCGTGCCCGCGGGTCCGCTCGTGGCAGACGCGAAACTGCTCAAGCCCTACGAAGATAAAACCGAAGAAGCCTAATCGTGGATCGAGCGCTGATACTACGCGTCGCCCCTTCGGGTGAATCGTTTCTAAAGCTCGACATCCTCAGCCCTGAACTGGGTGGCTTCCTCTGTCTCAAGCGGATCTCCAAAAAGAACCCACAACAATCGAAGCCGGACCTATTCGACACGGCTGACATACAATTGGACACCTCCAAGCAAGGCACGGCAAAGTTTGTGCGCGAATACTCGCTGGTGCACCGTCGCGAGACCATCGGCGCTTCCTATCAGAGCCTCAAGCATGCTTCCGAATTTGCTGCGCTACTGGCTAGAAACGCACCGCACATGGCGGAACCAGAGGAACTCTACGAACTCGCAGAGCGTAGCTTTGATGCCTTTGCCGACAAGAAAGCACCCGAGGTGGTGCACCTGAAAGCGGTCTATCTACTACTCAAGAACGAAGGCTACCCGATTCGTGAAGCTTGGTGGCCGCAACTCGAGAAGTCGTTAAAAGAAATCGCCAAAGAAACGATCAATTCGCCTGCCCCTGAAACAGTAGACAAGGAAACTCGCGAAGTCATTGAAGCGACACTACAGAATCTATACAGATGGTTAGAGCATGAAACAGATTTGGCGCTGAGGTAAGAATAAGGAAACCAGGAGCGCGGACCTCCACCTCCGCATCTCTAGGCTTAGCGAGCCAACCAACGATAATGTCGGCACAGAGGCCGACGCTCCTAAAGACTATCGACACCCCGATGTCCTGTCACCTATCACTATGCGAATGAATTTGATTCAATGAGACTTGTTACTTGCGCAGGCGAGCTAAAGTTTTGAATCTGGTGCTTCACCTATGGAAACTACCGCTGGCAATACTTTTTCACTCCAACACGCTTTACCTCAAGCGTTGAAAGGTTGTCGCGCGGTAGAAGTCTTAGAGCGTTCTTTAGCGCAGAATCGTTTAGGGCATGGTATTCTCTTGCACGGTGAAAGCCCCGTATTTCTTGAAGAAATCGTCCGCGCAATCACTTCCGTGCTCCTACAGACTGAGCGCGATCCTTACGAGCACCCTGATTGCTTTATTCTGCGACCAGCGGGTAAGGCGCGTATAATCAAAATCGGCTCCGAATCAGAACGCATTGCTGGCGAATGGCCTAAAAACAGCATGCGCCGACTCGTGATCGATGTGCAAAAGTCCTCCAACCAAGGGGGCCGCAAAGTCGGAATCGTTTTCGATGCAGATCGTATGAATATGCAATCTGCCAACGCCTTCCTAAAAACACTGGAAGAACCGCCAGCTGGCACCACTCTGTTTCTCCTTACCAGTCGGCCTTACGATCTACTCGATACGATTCGTAGTCGCTGTCTCAATTTCCGTATTCCTGCTGGAGTCGAAACCGTCGCGCACGAAGAGTGGCCTAGCTGGGTGCGCGCTTATCGCGAATGGCTGGGAATGTTACTCAATGGCCCTAGTCGTCAAAACGTGCCGCATATTATGCTCGGCGCTTATGGGCTCAATGCTCGCTTTCAAAGTATTCTAGCTAGCATGACCACCGACTCATGGAAGGCGCACAAAGGCAGCCTCCCCGAGCATATTTCCGATGACGAGATGAAAGCCATCGAAGCTGGTATGAGCAAAGGCTTCCGCAAGCAACTCTTTGGTGAGATCGAAAAAGAAACCGTTGCCTACGCACGCGACATTGAAACCGCAAACCCTGGCGAACTACCAAGCATCGCGCTCAACCGAGCCGTCGAAGTGCTCGAAAAATGCGCCGGCCTCCTAGAGTTAAATTTCAATCAAGCAGCCGCCCTTGAGCTATTCTTTCTGCAATCACTCCGAATCTGGACAGCGCGCTAGGCAACGCTAGCGCGAGTGATCTTAATCGTAATCTAAATTCCCAAGTAACCACTGAAATCGAGTAAGAGTAAGATGAAGACTTTAACCATTACCTATTAGATTTTAGCCAGTATTTTATGTGCGGTCGCTATACCCTTCACACCAATAAACGAGCGCTTGCCAAGGCGATTGCGCTAGAGATTCCACTCGCCTACGAGCCAGATTATAACGTCGGCCCTGGACGCGAGACCCTCGCTATTGCGAAACGCAATAAGGAGACTACTGTCGCGACGATGATGCATTGGGGGCTCAAGACCCCACAAAATTTCCACATCAATGCGCGACTCGAAACCGCAGATACGACGCCGCGCTTTCGTGACAGCTGGGAACTCACTCGCTGCCTATTACCGGCTAATGGCTTTTACGAATGGTATCAAGATGGCATCAGTAAAGTGCCTTACTACATCTATCCCAGTGATGGCGAACTGACCTACTTTGCTGGACTTTGGGTGCCCTCAAGCACTCGTGGAGAACTACCCACTTGCGTGGTGCTGACGACTGCTGCGCACACTAGTGTAAAAGAAATCCATGACCGCATGCCTGTGATGCTGCCAAAAGCGGCACACGATGAATGGCTCGATGGTGCTCTCTCCAAACGAATCACACTCGAACTCGCTGCCGCGGTCGACCTGCAAAAGCACACTGTCTCCCGCCGCTTGAATAGCGTGCAAAACAAAGACAGCCGACTGATCGATGCAACATCACCGTTGGTGGATGACCAAATGATGCTGTTTTAAATAGCAGGGCTTCCGCTTAGAAGCGGTCTAAAGATTAGAAAATAAAGTAAATTCACTATGCAAGCTGACCCAAAGCGCACGCTATCGGCTGCATATTCATAGGTCTGTAACCGATCCGATCCGAGCCGGCATCACTCATCGGTAACGATGCGGTCATTTCTGAGACGGTCTCCTTGCAGACGCCACCGTTTCATCAAGCTAAAAGAGCGCATCGAGTGCAGATGCGACTAGGCATTTTATTGGTCTAGTTTTCTTAAATAAGTCTTCAGGAAATGACTCTAGTCCTGAGCGGACTCGTCTGAGCTTTTAGCCTTTGGTTCGACGCCACGAAGTAAGCGCCCTAATATATCGGCTCCAGTAATAATTCGACGGGCCTTGCCCCACAAGAGAACGATATCGTTATCAATCACGCCGTCCCCTCGAACGCGACTCCATGACTTCAGTTTCCAGACAATGTCACCCACCGGGGTATCTGGATTCGTTACAATAATCGGTCGATGACAAAACTTGTAGGGATCCACTTCGGTTTTGTTGAACAATACGCTTCTCAAAAAGCCGTCGGCATCTAACACCAACAACGGAGCTTCATTAGTATCCGTCAATACAACCCACTTCATATGAGATGCTTGAACTCTTTGTAGAAATGGGTCTTCAGGACTGGCTTTGTATTCTGGAAAAACAGGCAAATCTAAGCGAACGGGCAGTTTCAAGATACTAAGCGGTTCTAAGAGCTCGCCTTCACTGGATACCGGATCGACGTCAATCTCTAGGAAATTGAGCGCACCCATTCCCTCTAAATGCTCAACATCGGCTTCATCTGCTTCCACATGGCGACGTAGTATTTGCCGCAAATCGCGCTCACGCATATAATTAACTCCCTCTTTACCAAGCCATTGATCTAATAAAAGCGCAGTCGGTTTAGCGACTGGAAAGAGCATAAACTGATAAAAGCGAAGCACTGGTGATAATATCGCAGCCATCCGTAATGAATGACGTGAAAAATACGCCTGTGGAATGATCTCCCCGAACATCGTAATAAAGAGCGTCGAGAAGGCAAATGCAGTCAGGCCAGCCATCACAGAATCTGATAGCAGTGTAAGTAATACGTTGATACCGACATTCCCCCAAAGAATGGTTGCCAAAAGAAAGTTCGAATCGCCACGTAAATGCAGCACCTTAGCGGCAGCTTTATTATTATTTCCGGCTTCAACTTCGAGCTGCAAACGATTCAAGCTGAGCATAGCAATGTTTAGCCCAGAAAAAACTCCTGACTGAAGTAAACAGAAAACAATCGCGAGCCACGGAAGCCAACTGGCCGTTTCAGAAGAGAATAATGACATGATGAACATTCGGACTAGGGTTCGATAACTTTAAACACTTAAGCTTTAAGACCAAAAAGCCCCGAGCCTTGAACAGACGCGGGGCTATGGTAAAATTTTAATCCGACAGACTAAACGTTGATAGAAATATCAACACCTGCTGGTAGATTGAGCTTCTTGAGCTCGTCTACTGTCGCTGCAGTCGGCTCAACGATGTCGATGAGACGCTTGTGTGTGCGGACTTCGAACTGGTCCATGGACTTCTTATTTACGTGAACAGAACGGTTCACTGTAAGCTTCTCAACCTTAGTTGGAAGCGGCACTGGGCCAGATACGCGAGCGCCAGAGCGCTTGGCGGTTTCGACGATGTCTGCAGCAGACTGGTCGATAACGCGATAATCAAAGCCTTTAAGGCGGATACGGATACGTGGTGCACTCATGATATATGTGTTTTGTTTGTTTGTTTCGAAAGGAGTCAGAAGTTAAGAGACAGAACTCAGGCTGTTCCGACGTGATTGAATAAAAGGATTAAAAATCAGATGACGATCGAGGCGGCTAGTTACGTGCGGGAGCGCGGCCGGATGTCTCGAGAATAGTATTGAGAATATTGGGTGGCACTTCTTCGAAGCTCGCGGGCTCCATACTGAAAGAGGCACGCCCCTTACTTAGGGAACGAACAATCGTGGAATAGCCAAACATTTCGACGAGTGGGACAGCGGCACAGATGGAAACGAACGCAGTTTTCGCGCTCACGTTTTGAATCTGACCACGGCGACGGTTCAAATCCCCCATGATATCGCCTTGATAGTCTTCGGGTGTTTCGACTTCGACGTCCATGACCGGCTCTAGGAGTATCGCTGAAGCCTTCACCATGGCATCGCGAAACGCGAAAATGCCAGCCATTTTGAAAGCGGTTTCGTTGGAGTCGACGTCGTGGAAGGAGCCATCAAAAAGCGTGACTTTGAAATCAACCACTGGGAACCCTGCGACTGTGCCATTGTTGGCAGCTTCACGAATCCCGTCGAGGGTGGGCTTAATGAATTCTTTAGGAATCACACCGCCGACAGTCTTATCGATAATTTCGATTCCAGCGCCGCGCTCGAGTGGCTCGATCTTGATGCGGGCATGGCCATATTGACCCGTGCCACCAGTTTGGCGGATAAACTTGCCCTCCCCATCCGCTTTGACAGTGATTGTTTCACGGTAAGCGATTTGCGGACGACCCGCTTCAGCACCCACTTTAAATTCGCGAAAAAGACGGTCTTTAATGATTTCGAGGTGAAGCTCGCCCATGCCAGAAATCAATGTTTGACCAGTTTCTTCGTCAGCACTCACCACAAATGTGGGATCTTCCTCGGATAGACGCTGGAGCCCTGTCGCCATCTTCTCTTGATCGGCACTGGTTTTGGGCTCAATGGACATTGAGATCACTGGCTCTGGAAAGGTTGGTGGCTCAAGGCGCACATCGAACCCCTTGGCGCAAAGCGTATCGCCAGTGACAATATCACGACCACCTACGATCGCGCAGATGTCTCCCGAATAAGCGACATCGATATCTTCACGGGAATTTGCCTTCATTACTAGGAGGCGAGAAATACGTTCGGTTTTACCGGTGCGCGGATTATAAAGCGCAGTGCCCTTTTGCAAGGAGCCTGAATACACACGCATGAAGACGAGCTTACCCACGTAGCCATCGTTCATGAGTTTAAAGGCAAGGCCTGCGAACTGGGCGCTGTCATCTGGCACGACTTCAACTTCGCCACCCTTTTCATTTTCGCCCTTCATCGACGGAAGATCCAGTGGGCAAGGCAGGTAGTTCACCACAGACTCAAGAACAGACTGCACGCCCTTGTTCTTAAACGCGCTGCCAGGAATCACACCACAGAACTCGCGAGAGATCGTTGCTTTGCGAATTGCTTGGCGAATGTCGTCGGCAGAAAGTTCTTCACCCTCTAGATATTTGTCAGCAAGAGCATCGTCGAAATCAGCGAGTGCTTCGATCAGCTTTTCCCGATAATCATTGGCTTGATCCACATAGTCTGCTGGAATTTCCCCCTGCTCAAAAGTCATGCCGGACTCATCGGCGGCATCGTAGACCAATGCATCCATAGATGCGAGGTCGATCATGCCCTTAAAGTTTTCTTCGGCGCCAATCGGAATGTAAATCGGATGGGCATTTGCCTTCAAGCGGTCGCGCATGGACTCAACCGCAGCGAAAAAGTCGGCACCGACACGGTCCATCTTATTGACGAACGCTATGCGCGGCACATCGTATTTCGTCATTTGACGCCAAACCGTTTCCGATTGAGGCTGAACGCCCGCGACAGCACAGAAAACGCCGACAGCTCCATCTAGGACTCGAAGCGAGCGCTCCACTTCGGCGGTAAAGTCGACGTGCCCAGGGGTGTCGATTAAATTGATTTGGTTACAAATTCCGGCGTAAGGGCCGTGTTGATTTGTCCAATTACAAGAAATCGCAGCAGAGGTAATGGTAATCCCACGCTCGCGCTCTTGTTCCATCCAGTCTGTGACCGCGCTTCCTTCATGCACTTCGCCCATCTTGTGGACGACACCTGCATAAAATAGAATGCGTTCGGTCGTAGTCGTTTTGCCCGCGTCAATGTGTGCAACAATGCCGATGTTACGCGTATGCTCCAAAGGGAACTTACGTTTCGACGAGTTAGCACTGGCTGTTTTAATAGCGGACATTTGATAGACTGGAAAAGAACGGTTTTTTAGGAAGGAGTCAGAGACTACCAGCGCAAGTGTGCGAATGCACGGTTGGCTTGCGCCATGCGGTGTGTTTCTTCCTTCTTCTTAACAACAGCACCTGTGTTGTTGTAAGCGTCGACGATTTCGTCGGCAAGTGCTTCGTCCATAGGAACTCCCTTGCGCTTGCGTGCAGTCGCTACCATCCAACGGAAAGCGAGTGCTTGTTGGCGCTCAAAAGAGATCTCCACGGGCACTTGGTAAGTCGCACCACCGACACGGCGGCTCTTCACTTCAAGCTTTGGACGTGCGTTTTCAAGTGCACCCATGACCAAATCAACTGGATCCCCTTTGCCAACCTTCTCACTTACGCGAGTGAAGGCAGTGTAAACAATACGTTGAGCCACAGTGCGCTTACCGCGTTCCATGATCATGTTTACCAAGTTAGCAACGAGTGTGCTGTTATAGCGAGGGTCCGGAATAAGTGGACGTTTTACGGCTTGTCTACGACGTGACATATAAAAAAGAAGTTAGAATATAGAATTCAGGAATCAGAATAATTAGGAAGCACAGATGCTTAGGACGCATCCTTAGGCTTCTTAACTCCATACTTGGAACGGCTGCGACGACGCTTTTCAACACCCACACAGTCAAGCGTGCCACGAACGATGTGGTAACGAACACCTGGAAGGTCCTTCACACGACCACCACGGATGAGCACGATACTGTGCTCTTGGAGATTGTGCCCTTCATCAGGGATGTAAGCAATCACTTCGTGACCATTGGTGAGACGCACCTTAGCTACCTTACGAATAGCAGAATTAGGCTTCTTAGGTGTGCGTGTCATCACTTGAACACATACACCACGACGAAATGGGTTCTTGTCCAAATGACGAGACTTGGATTTTACCTTTTGCACAACGCGTGGGCTGCGGACTAGTTGGTTAATTGTAGGCATGAAAAATTGATCGCTGAAATTAGAGAAAGACGGCGAAAGTAGCGTTTAGGGTTTGCTGTGCAAGAATTTTGTTCGATTTTTTTTGGTAGGTCATTTTTGCGGACGATGACTAGGAACTCCCCTTATATATAGGGATTTGAGCGATTCAACGCATTCAGCGAAGTAGAGCTTCAGCTTTTTAGGCTGAGTGAAACCACGTTTTCGATGTGGCGTGTGTGCGGAAAGAGGTCAAACGGTTGAATCCGAGTGATTTCATAACCAGAAGCAATGAACTCTTTCAAATCCCGTGCCTGTGTCGCAGGATCGCACGACACATAAACAATGCGTGGCGGACGAAAATTCATAAGCTGCTGGCGAAAGCTCTCGTCACAACCCTTGCGCGGCGGGTCAATGACCACAGCGGTTTCTTCAGCAGGAAACTTAAGGCCATTAAAGATCGCCTCGGCTTTACCGATCACAAAGCGCGCGTTCTTAACGCCGCTGATTTTGGCATTCGCCTGCGCCCAACGCACCGCAGGCTCGCTGATCTCGACACCTGCAACCTGTTCGAAGGACTTTGCGGTGGAAAGCGCGAAGAGCCCAACCCCACAATAAGCATCGACTAGATAGCGCGCATCCAGTGCAGAGGCCTCCGTCGCCACATACTTTACCATATCTGGCAAAATATACGGATTATTCTGAAAAAATTCGCCCGCTTTAAACTGGAAGGTCACGTCGCCCACGCGCTCGGACACGATCTCTTGAGGGTTATTAACGACACCTTCTAGAACATTTCTCATAAGAAGTGTGCCACCGCGCTGACGGCGTTTTTTACCACCTTCGCGTCGCGCTTCTTCACGTGCTTCAGGCAGCGCCTCGTTAATTGCTTGAGTAGCGATCGGGCACTGCTCCACATCAATGATCTGATTACGACGACCATATTGTAAAAACCCTATGGGCTGTGCCCCATCCTTTGCAGGACGATTGTAGTGAGGCGTGATCTTTGAGCGGTAGTTATACACTTGTGGTGAGCCGTGCGCCAAAGCGACGGGGTGATCAATCTCGCCGAGCTTCTCCATGAGCTCCTTTACATGCTGCGTCTTCTCTTTCAACTGACGCTCATAGGTAATGTGTTGATACTGGCACCCGCCGCATTTTGTGTAAAGTGAGCATTTCGGAGCTACACGATCCGGGGACGCTTGAAGGATCTCAACGAGGTCGGCATCCGAATAGTTTTGGAAGTTACGGAAGATCCTCGCCTTCACCTGTTCACCAGGAATCACAAACGGCACCATAACGACCCAGCCGTCAATACGACCGACACCCATTCCGAGATTAGTGAGGCTTTCAATAGTCAGCTCGACCTCTTGATGATACTCAAAAGGCTCGGCAACGAAGTTCTTTGGCGCTGATTGCATGCACATCCCCTCGTAGATGGAGAAGCATCGCGCAATCATAAAATATGAAAGTAGCGCCGCCGACTCCTCAAAGCTCTAGCTCTAGCAACCATACCTGCATCCTAATTCTGCATAATGAAAATAGATTGAGGGCAACTTCGGGAGCCGCACTTGTCCTCAACTGCCGCTCAAAGCTAGTCTCCAAATCGGCGGCGACTGAGAACAGTCGCCCTCCCCAAGCAATCCACGAATACACGACGCACAACCCCCCTCAAAAACGCTGCCACTTTTCGCTTCTCAAAAAGTCAGAGCGTGCCAACGTTACAGCAATGGAAGACGCCTACATCCAAAGCCGAAACAACGACCAAGTGAAAAACTTGGTGAAGCTACGCGAGCGCAAACACCGCGACCGCCAAGAGCGCTTCCTCGTCGAAGGACTCCGAGAAACAGGGCACGCCCTCGGTGCTGGCTTCACAGTCGACACCATCTACTACTGCCCAGAATTCTTCCCCACGGATGCTCACTCAGATTTTGTCGACACTCAACGCCGCGAAGGTGCACGCGCGCTCATTCGTATGAGCGAGGATGCTTTTGCCAAAGCCGCTTTTCGCGAAGGTCCAGATGGTATCATCGGTGTCGGGCTTCAACAAGGTAGTAGCCTCAAGGATCTCGCTCTCTCAAATACGCCACTCATCCTTGTGCTTGAAGGCATTGAAAAGCCAGGTAACTTGGGAGCGATCCTACGCAGCGCCGATGGGGCTGGGGCCGACGCAGTGATCCTAGTCGACTGCGTGCTGGATCTTTACAACCCAAATGCAATACGCTCTTCCCAAGGGCTTATTTTTGCACTTCCCATCATCACCACCACTCGCGACGCACTCCAAAACTGGCTCCAATCGAACCAGATTCAGCGTGTGGCTACGACACCCGATACCAAGGCCATGCATTGGGATGTCGATTACACCCAACCCACCGCACTTTTCTTCGGAAGTGAACGCGACGGTTTAACCGACTACTGGCTCGATCAAGTCGATCAACGGATACGCATACCGATGGCTGGTCGTGCCGATTCTTTAAATGTGGCCGCAGCAAGTGTCGTTTGCCTCTATGAAGCAGCGCGGCAGCGGGCTCGTTAATTAAGCTTCGACCTTAGGCACATCCGACGCCCGGATCACCTCGATCAAGACTTTGCGAAGCTCTTTCAAGCGAACAGGCTTAGGCAAATAATAATCCATGCCGGCACGCTTAAACTTCGTTTCATCGGATAGAGTATTGAACGCAGTCACCGCAACAATCGGGACCTGAGTTCCATGCCCACCAGCTTCACCATTACGAAGTGCCATGGATGCACTTACCCCATCCATGATGGGCATATCAATATCCATTAGAATGACATCGTAGTCTGTGTTCTGACTGACACGATCCAGCACTTCTCGACCATTGGTAGCGAAATCAACTGATAGATTCATGTGCTTAAAAACCATCCCAAGTAAATTGCGAGAGATTGGATCGTCTTCTGCAACGAGCACATTTAATTTTTTCGGGAGGCTGGAGACCGCCTTGGCGACCAGCTTCCCTTGGTCCAAACTAATACCCCCGACCGGCCGCTTTGAGCTCCGCGATGCCTGCATCTGCTTCATTTCGAAAGTGAATACAGTCTCCACTCCATCAGTCTCGGTCTTCGAAGTATACATCGCGCCCTGATACTTCTCCAGAACTGCAGATGAAACCGCCCAATATAGATACTCCATGCGTATACGACGGTGATTTTTACCAGTGGTCATCTTGAAGACGTCCTTTATTTTATTGCGACGATCCTCATCATATACCTCGAGCGGATTGATCACTGTCAGCTTCACCCCGCTTTCGGTCGTGCGCCAAGAAACCTTCATTGACGTGCGAACCTTCGGCATTTCGACCAACGAAACTGCCTCTATCGAACCCAAAAGTGCATTTTCAACGATCGTCTTCAAGTGATCACCATCTGCGCGTAAACGTAAGCTACGGTCTTGGTGATCCAACTCTATATTGAGTCCACGCAGCCCCGCCCGAAACGCCATATTACGTTTCAATTGCTCCAGTAAGTCATACAGGTTTACCCACTCGCGATATTCAGGAAGCTCATCCCATTCTTCTTGGATCTTTGAGTGATTCACCAAAGTCGTGATCACTGCTAACATATGGCGGGCACAACCTTCTATCGCTTCGAGGTCTTCGTCCTGGCGCTTTTCGTTCAGCATTTGAGCAATTCCCAATAAGCCATTTAGAGGGGTCCTCAACTCATGCGAAAGCGTAGCAAACATTGCATTGGATGCAGGATCCAAGCGCTTGGCTTCTTCCATGAAATTAACCTTGCCCCCCTCCACAGCTCCACTGCTCGCGCCATCTCGAGTCCCTTTGCGCAAACGACTCGACAAGAAAACGATGGCGCACAGCGCAACTAAGAGCAGGCCGACTAGCAATAAAATGACGAATTTGGGGTCGTTAAACACTCTAATAATGTCAGTGGTGTCAGCCCACTAGGTCAACCGAGAAGCTGTAAAAATTCATCTAGTAACCCCTCTGCCTTAAATCTTTAATCGTTAAATTTAAAGCTTCATCCATCTTCGTTCCTACAGCATAGCCCAAATCATTGCGAGCCGCATCGATACTAAAGTAATGGTCCTTAGCCAGCTCAACCGCGACAAAGCGGGTAATTGGCGGCTCGCCAGACTTCCTAAAGATCAGCCAAATCGCTTCGGCTATTGCGCCTGCGCAATATGCCAAGGGCAATGGTATTCGCTTCTTCAATGGTGCCTGCTTCAATCCGACTAAAATACGATTCACCCACGGCCAAAGCTCCACTGGCTCACCTTGAGAAATGAAATATGCCTTACCCGAAACGACTTCAGGCCTACTCTCTAAAGCATCAAACGCATCCAAATGTGCATCCGCGACATTACCTACATAAGAAACATCCACGCGAGATCGACCCGCTCCCACAATTTTCAAGCGACCTTGGACCACACTTTCAATCACTCGTGGCAGCAAATGTGGATCTCCTGGGCCAAAAACCAAATGCGGTCGAAGCGCTACAACCTTTAAGTGCTCATCACTTTCAGCTAGGACCTCCCTCTCCGCAATCGCCTTGGTATGGGCATAATGGCATAGCCAATCGCGGCCATACGGTAGTTCCTCTCCCTCACCCGAGATTGCCTTACGGTTAAACACCACACTTGGCGTGCTCGTATAGATCAAACGCCGAACACCTTGTTTTTTACATGCCTTCACAACATTACGAGTGCCCACCACATTCGGTTCATAGTAGGACTCCCAACTTCCCCAAACGCCAGCCTTAGCTGCGACATGGAAAACTGCGTCCACCCCATTACAAGCGTCAGAAACTACTGAAGCATCGGTCAAGTCACCACAAATGACTTCGACGCCCTGAGCTTCCAGACTTGGTTGCGGGGAACGACCCAGAGACCGGACCACGTAACCACGCGCGAGTAAACGCTCGATGACATAACCACCTACAAAGCCTCCACCGCCTGTAACCAAAACCTTCATACAGACCACTAATTAGCCGCTCCCGTATTTACGCGCAAGTGACAAGCGATGGATCTTCGCATTATGCCTCACATCCACAGGAAATGAAGGATCGAAGAAAAAGCGGTCAATCATCGATACTACAGAGAAATCCTTCGCGAGCGAGCGCAGAGAAACTTCAAATTGCACGCGAGCCGCATCGTTTTTAGGAAACGCATCGATCTCTGGCTCAATGACCATCCCAGGAATTCCCTCACCACAATCGATGAGCGCAGATCTAAACACCTGAGGATGCTGATTGAAAATTGCTTCACAACAATCGGTATACATGGGCCCGTTGGCAGATAATACGCGCTCCACTTTACGCCCGCAGAACCACAAGCGGCCTGACTCATCCAGCCAACCCATATCCCCCATTCGATGCCAGTGCCGCGCTCCATCAACTATTTTTGAAGTCGCGTCCGCCTCTGGTAATTGGTCATAGCCACGGGTGACTGACGGTCCTTGAACAATGATTTCCCCAATCTTCCCAACACCCAAATCAACGACTTTTTCAATCGAATCAATCGCCCCATCGACGGGTTCAATCACCCGTGCACTAACTCGAGGTAACGTAGCGCCGACGCAGGTCCCCTCCCCCTTTTGAGTGCGCTCCGCAGTCCCTAGTAACACCTCTGAAGCTGAAATTGAACTCACCGGCAAGGCCTCCGTCGCACCATACGGAGTATGGATTTCACCATTCGGCACGATCGACTGCATTTGCCTCATTAGCGCTGGAGGCACAGGCGCACCCGCCATCAAGATACGACGAATCGATGGCAAAGTGATCGAGTGCAGCTCGCAATAACGAGCAATTTTTGTCCAGAGCGCAGGTGATCCAAAGCTATTGGTGATCTCATTCTGCTGAATCGCTTGAACGATCTTTGCAGGATCCACTGTCGCAGGACGACTCGGATTCATTTCAGGAACTACCGTGCACATGCCGAGAGCCGGATTGAATAAAGCGAAGACTGGCAACATCGGCAAATCCACCTCACCCGACTCAATCTGATACTGCGCGCGGATCGCCTCTACTTGAGCCATAAACATACCATGCGCGTAGCAGACACCCTTAGCAGGACCCGTTGAACCTGAAGTAAATAATATCGCGGCGAGCTCATCCTCCTCTGAGTCCGCAACTAAGTAGGGGCCGCAATCGGTATATGCGTCCATTCGCTTCTTGAATCGACGCCCGACCGATAGTCTCACCGTAACGCCTCGAAAACTTGGGCGAAACACTCGCGAGATCCATACCGCCAGAGGAATCCCGATCAAAGCACTCGGCTTAGAGTGCCGCACACAGTTCAAAAACTTCTTCAAACCCATCCCTGGATCAATCACGATCGGAACCGCTCCGATTTTAAAAAGCGCAAAAACAATTCGAATGAGGTCTAGACCAGGCTTAACCATCAATAAAACACGCGCCCCCCGAACAATGCCCTGCTCTGTAAACAAATGCGCCGTGGCCGAAGCGTCTGCCTCAAGCTCCGAAAAGCTTCGCTCATCATAATGTATGGTCCCATCCGAACGTCTCCCAATCGGAGCGCGAACAGCCGCTTCACTTGGTTGTCGGCTTGCTTGCTCGGCTAAATAATGTGCAACGTTATGAGGCATTGGATGTATCTCGGTGCAGAGTGCCGATGCTGCCAAGAAAAAAGGTGAGACTGCCCTAAAGGAGGACAAGCATTTCTCTCCTTCGTGTAAAACCGCAACTCTACAAACTAGAGCGTTTCTCGACAGTTCATGCGTAAACTGTAGTGTGCGAGCTTGCTCGTCGGCCCGATGGTCGAACTGAGTTTGGATCTATAACTTAGGCACGACTGGCCTGAGCAAGCTCAGACACGACACGCTACCAAATATTGGGCGCTCTGAAGTCAAGAGAGGCGCAATAACTTTTCATACCAAATTCAGTAAAGTTGGATCCTTATACGTTCGTATTCGGTAGCGCAGTGCGGCCCACACCGCATTCATCCGACGAGCCTGCAGCTTTCAATCGTGCCGACTGGGCCAGTCAGCGCTACCCGATCAAACATTTTTTCATTTGGTATTC
>Ga0209533_1002086_pt1 | contig 18432 bp, 11 predicted proteins | sample COG_04_FD_184748 | JGI IMG/M metagenome (GOLD analysis project Ga0209533, IMG submission 184748) | Pelagic Microbial community sample from North Sea - COGITO 998_met_04 (SPAdes) (version 2) | ecosystem: Environmental > Aquatic > Marine > Neritic zone/Coastal water | place: Helgoland, sampling...
ACTCGCTTGTTGAAGATGCACAAAAAGTTAACTTTAACCAATTAGACCTTCCGGTTTCATCAGGTGAATCTGTTGAGATTAGAGTTAAATCTGTTTCTGAAGCGGGTTACCCTGCTAATCCAATATACTCAGATTGGTCAGCGCCAGTTACTATAGCATTCCCACCAGGAGAGATTGATACAACTGACATAGATGGTCTTATACAACAAAATATTTCTGAGGTAACTAAAGTTAAATTAACTGAAGAGCTAAATGCACGTGGTGTTTTTACACACGTTGATGGTTCATTTACTTCTAATGAAAATTATTATGCACACAGTGCTACTGATTTAGCATCTGGGTTTTTATCTGCAGAGCAGAAACCAGTTTCAGTTTATGATAAGTTAGCGGAGTTACAATTACAAATAACAACGTTACAAGAACAAATCGTTAACGCTAGGGGTGAATTGCTTGTTAAGCTTATACATGAGGATGGTACTGTTACAAATATTAATAAAGATACTAGGAATCAAATATTTGCTGGATATTACGTAGATGATGTTGCAGACTTAACTGTTAAGAAAGGACATATTGTTACAAAAACATTTAAGCTTGTAATTGAAAATACTAAGGCTACAACCCTAGAGTTAATATCAAGGCTCACTGGCGATAGAAAATTACCGGCATATAAATCATCTAATGGAAGCTCAATAGCCACAATGAATAACTTTGGTAACCCACTGGACGATGCTGGCAACTCAACTACTGACAATAGAATTATAGCGGATACTTATTATACTACAGAGGGTCTATATGACTTAGTACCTATACAATATCAAAATATTTCTGCAGCGGAGTTAACTTCTATGAATCTTCTACATGAAGCACCTTATCAATCAGCACAACGAAGAGGGCAATTTGTTTATTCTAGATATATGGATATCTCTGGAACAGAATCTCTTTATGAAGTTAAACCATTATTAAATATCGGTGGTACCGGAACATTAACTAACTATGAGTATATTTTAAGTTATTCTAACTTTGAAGTAACTTCTAGTTCAATTACTATGAATACGGTTACCGGGGATGCTTCAGATTCGGACTTTATATGGGCTGGTACATTTGGCCTAGAAGCTGCAAATACTGCAGCAGATGTAGGTCCTGTAGATTTAAGCGCTCCTTTCTCACCAGCAGTTATTGATGTAACCAGCTTCGCGAGTATTGCTGCTGCTGATTATAATAATGGGATTTATATGCATAAAGACCATCCGGATCTAGAAAATTTATATGCAGATTATGCTGGAGCAGCAACGACTAATACAGCAGTGACTAATGTAGAACAAAAAGATTCAATACAAGCACTGGTAGATAATGCAATCTACACAATGCCTGCCACTGCAGCTATTGAAACAGCAGGTCTAGTTTTACCTAGTATGGATCCCAACGCTATTTGGGGAGCAACTAGTTCTAAGAAGCAGTTAGGTTATATGGAAATGTTTGGTATGATCGCTGCTGGTGATAGATCATTTAAAATGTCATTTGATGCAAACGATCAATATTTATTAGGTGGAAAATCAGTTGGATCTTTCTTATTCTTATCACCAGTTAATATGGAAACATTAGCAATAGATGGAGATACTAGACAGAGTACTAAAAAGGTTTTAAGTGGGTCTGGAAACGGTTTATCATTAGATGTTGTATTTCAATATAGAATGACTGATTATTATGGGAATGATGCATCGCTAGATACTGGTAGAATCGGTGGTTTTACTAAATATGGGTTTGGTAACCTAACATATACTAAGAAATTGGGATTAGATATTTTTGATAAATTTGATGAACAATTTTCTTTTGACCTAGAAGTATTTGCTAAATATAGCCCTAAAGGTAAGAATTTAAATTCTGTCAGAGCAGCGCAATTAGTTAGATCATAAATCTAGGATATATAATAGAGAACAACCTCTATATTAAAAGATTTAAGAAGACTAATGGCAAGTATCCAATTTCTAATAAATAATACCACGTATGAACAAAGTGACACTGCGTCATGTGCTTTAAGCGTAGGCACAGCGGAGCGGTTTTATGATGATTCATCAAATCCCGGTAGCACGATACCGTCAACTGGTGACTTTGTCTTCATGGACAATGGATTAACCGCCGCCGATACTTTTATAGAAGATGGTATTACTCCAAAGAATGGTACAACTGACTATTGGTATAGAGTTGCTGGTAATGCTATTCTGGTTGCTGATAATGGTGAAGTACAGAGCGTGGTGCCATGTGGCGCTAGTGCTAATACTATTAGTTTAGGGCCTACTTCTTCTACAGATACAGTTGCTTGTGCAGCACAGACTCCAACTGCAATACAATACTATTCAAGCGCCACAGCTTCTAATCTTGTCATAAGCTCTGTAATTTATTCAGATAGTGCAATGACAACACCAGTCCAGGGTAACCTTCAATGGTTTTTTCTAGTTGGTCAAAACAGCGCGGTGCAAATAAACAATAGTGGGGTGATAGCGAATAAGCTGGCGTGTGGTGCAAGTGGCGTTAATCTATTGACATTAGGTAGTCCAAATGGAAGCGCCGTAGATGCATGTTTTAATACTACATCTGATGGTTCTAACTATTATGCAGCTAAAACTGCTGCCAATCTTATAGTTGGGGATATAATCTATACTGACTTGGCAATGAGCATACCGTATAGTGGGGCCTTTAATTCGTGGGTTTTTCTAATAGGTGGATCTAAGGCTTTAATGCTAGGTAGTGGTGGGGAAATCTTAAAAATTCAGGCATGTGCCAGCATGACAGGGTTTAACATTGGCGGTGGACATGGTTCTCCATCATTGGCGTGTGCTGATACAAATACTTTCGGTAAATTTACACTAAGCGCTGCCAGTGATATAGCACTCGGGAGTGTAATATATGATGATGTTAGCGGGTCTATTGTTTTTAATGGTAACAATGAATGGCATTTAATAGTTGGAGAAGGTAAAGCGATCAGGGTTGATACTAGTGGTAATGTTACAGGTATACAATCATGTACTGGTTATTGGGCTGTTCGTTCTATTGGAGTGCATTTAGCCTCTAGTGTAACTAATTTTTGTAATGGAGATACTTCACCTATAGAATTATACTATGCAACTTCTGGCGGAGCTGCACTAACCATAGAACAAATTGCAGCAGCAAATCTTCCTATATTTTATAACTATGCAGGTGCTCTTATATATGCAGGCCAGAGAAATAGTTCAGCAACGATAACATACGATCACGTATTCCCGGGTACACAGAGAATAAAGGGCTCTAATACTGGTGATTGGTATTTAACATGGAATGGTCTTGATAAAGATTGGCCTAACTTAGATACTCAAATTGAATGTGTTGTTATAACATATACAACTTATGAGATTACACTTCAACATGCACGAGACAATAATGGTGCAGCAGCTATAGATTTTTGTAGTTCTTGCTTGGAGAGTTCTAACTATTATTTTAGGGCTCCAGAAAATACAACATATGGTTTATTAGAAATTGCATCCGGTAATATACCCATTTATACAACAGCTTTAGGTGCAGACACACAAGACTCAAACTATTTTGCACCAATACAAGTTTATGCCGAAGTAGCAGGAGACTGGTTTAGTTTTGCAGATGCCGGCAGTGGTACTAGATTATGGTGGGGTTTTGCCAACTACGGATCTGGTGATATCTATACAACATTACAATATATTACAAAGGGTGGTAATTGTGATGCTTATATAAGGCCAGCACAACAAACTCCAGAAGCTATTGCAAGCAGTGACCCTTTTGCATCTAATATTTTTTATGCATTCTATTCATGCATGCCAATAGAGTATACTGTTGCTGGTGTTACTACAATTCAATTCCCAGTATATCTAGTTGATGGTGGGCACTTCGATGGGGATGTAAACCACATGAGTGAATTTAGGGATATCCTAAAATCAAATGCCAATCGACCTACTTTTGGAATACCTGATGGTGGTTGTGTAACTTACGTAAATAGTGTTAGGGCTAATGACATTGACGAGGCTGAGACCCTGTTAACTAATACAGGTTATACTTTAGTTTTACAGAAATCACAAAGTTATTTAGGCATCTATAGCGAGAATACACTTAGCCTAGCAGAAACTTGTGCAGAATGTATATGTGCTGACGGCACACCAACAGCAAACGATTATACATTTGGTATATTAGCTAGTGACGGGTTTGATCCAACATTAGGTCCTAATTTTAATACAGAGACTAACTATAATTTAGATAATGTAACTAGACCTTTATTAAGGACTAATCCTAAATTAACGACTAATATAAAAATAATAGCAGATACTGGCGATAAAATTTATTTAGAGTCAATTAGCGCTACTAAAGATTTGGCTAATATTGAATACAAGAGGAATGAAGTTGCTAAAACTAGTTCGTATTCTTATGACCTTCCTAGTTTCTTTAATTCTAAAAAAACTCCACATGATATTGTATATAGTACTAAGAGATCACATGCTGATACTTCAGTATTAGATTCGTACCAAGCACAAATTGAAGAGGATTACCAATATGGTGCAACTATAAATTACTCTAAACTATATGATGAGAAGTTTAGAATATTTGCTCCAATATGGGCCGATCTTAATATACCTAAGTTATTTGTTATCTTTAAGGTTAATAATCCGGCTACTAATAATACATTGGGTGATACTGCTGCCGATAACCTCACTAGGATTAAATCTATGTTATCTAATGCTGAAATAATAAAGACATTTGATCTAACTAAGAATTCTGCAATTGGGCAATATGTTAGGAATCATGTTGAGGATGAAAGATTCCCGGCAAGTCCTTTAACTTTCTCATTTGAAGAAAATGAAAAGTCTTTGTATAATGGTATAGATCTAATTAATGGTGGATTTACTAGTAAGCCTGAATACTTATATAAAGATTTTGTTCAAAAAGATAAGCCTTTAATTGAGGCAAATGAATTTATAACCGATGGCTTTAAGAGAAATGGAATAGCTTCTGCTAATATATTAAACCTAGAGTTTTTATTCGATGATGATACAGCAACCGATTATTCTGTTAGTAGATATTTTGGGCTTTATGTTGACGCTATTGATTCCGGATTAGGTGAAATTTCAAGTTCTAGTTTTGGTAAAATTAGTTTTAAATCCGTAGAGTCTTATGTAGATGCTACAACACCTTCATCTGGAATACCTTCTAGTAAGTTAATGAATAATACACCAACATTAGGTTATGCTTCTGTTGCTGATGAATATTATAAAATATCAACTAATAAGTATTATGATAATAAAAATCTAAATATTGAGGTTGTTGACACATCTAATAATATTTTTAAGAATACTGGTATTAAATATAAAGGTAAGTCTGCTGAAATTAAAGAATATGTAGACCCTGGCTATGATTTTATAAAGTTTAGAGTTGTTAATACTCCAGGTGAGAATGATAATGTTGCTATTGTAAACACTAAAGAAGAAGCGTTTAGTTTTAAGTTTATTAAATTTGTTCCGGGTGTTTTAGTTACAATAGAAGATGGCCATGGACATTCATATCAGTTTAATACTGGTACTAGTATAACCGACGCTATTTCTAATTTTACTTCTGGTTTTGCAGGAGCAGCTGATATGTTTGCTCATTTTAATTTAACAACTGATGCAAACACTATCTACTTAACTGAAAAATTATCGGGATTAGGTGACCTTGATGTACAAGTTACAATAGCGAATGGTAATCTTATTAAAGTAAGTAAAATTTATACTAATGTTAATCTTTATAATAACACTATTTTTGCTGCCGGTGTTGGTGAATTACCAAAAGGCACTTTTAGCAATAATAAGTTCTCACAAGAAGGTGCTACATCGGACATTGCAATTGCGATGGCTGCTGCGATAAACGAGCTTCCATTATTTACATCATTTAATAATGGGGATTATGTATATGTTCATTCAAATATACCAGGGTATAAAATACTGCAACATGCGTTATTAGTTAACAAATCTAATAACTCAAGTTTTGTGGAACCTGAAAACCCAGACGCAACAGGTTCAATACTTAAGTTAAGTGCTTTAGTAATTGCACAATGGGATGCTTATTACCTAAGTGGTGGTAACACTAAAAATAAATCGGTACTTATAAATAGCGATACTATTAGTGAAATAGAGATTGGTGATTATATCCCTACTAACTATAATAATACTTATAATAAAGTACTGGATGTTGTTGAGTACATTGATGATTTAAATGGCAGTTACCATAAAGTTATTTTAAAGGATGTTAATTCTATTAATTCTGGCGAAATTAGATTATTCAGAGAGAATAAACTCAGAATGGGTTTATTTTCAGCATATGACATATATGATTTAAACTTTGACTTTTACGATACATCTAATTCTAACTTAAAAGAATTAACACAAGAGTTAGATTCTAATATTAAATATGAGCCTTATAGAGATATTAGTGACGTTGGCTATGCCGGCGTAATCCAACCTGAGGAAGTTTTTAGTGAAGATTATAAATTAAGTCCTATTGATTATTTCTCTAACTTATCACCGTTGCTAACAAATGAATCTATTGATGGTATATCTAGTGGGTTTATTGGTTCTGAATTTGATAGGCTACAGGAGAATAACACAAAGGAATTTGCATTAACTTCTAGGGTAGTTCCTAATATTAATAAATGGGTTCTTAAAAACACATTGACTACTAGAGAGCAGCCATATTACTTAAATGCTAATGAAGCTTTTGGTAGAACTAACTTCTCTCCTGATTTATCAGTAGAGGGCAGGGACAGAAAATCATTTACACATGAATGGTTTTACATGGATAAAATACCTACATACTATAGATATAACCAAGTTAGTGATTTGTTTAGCTACGTTAACTTTATTCAAGGTTTTGAAATGACTAAGGATTTATTTAAAAATAACACAAAGGATTATTTTGATAAATTTATGATATTTGATGGAATAGAGATTTCATCTGACTCTGCGAACCTTGATAGTGTTGAAGTTGAGGATTTTAATATGAATACTTTTATTAAATCAAATAGAGTTAAGAAATATAGCTTAGTTGAAAATGGTAATAACCTTTCATTTGCTAGTACGTTTTTTAAAGGTATTAAAGTTTCTTTTAAATCTAGAAAAGAATTTGATAATGTAAGTCCATCTGAATTTGTTAAAAGTACAGAATTTAATGGGTATAAATTTAGCACCGTAGTTAAAGTAAACCAAGATGCTAACGTAGATGGCAAAAACTCTATTGAGTATGATGTTATACAAAACAAAGCCCATAAATTTGTTATATTCTTTATAACATTAAACATTGCAGATTTATGGCTAGACGGTAGCTTGTCTAGAAAAATGCTTTATGAATTAAACCATAAGTTACATAAGGATATCAACGATGATCAGTATGTTTACAGTGATGCAAATATTGGAGGCGCGTTTGATTTATTAGCGGTTGATTTTACAGTTCCAGGTCCATATACAATAAATGGTATGGCTCATAGTGATGGTTCTATTCCAAATTTTAATGTACAGATCCCTAAGGGTAGTGATGATTTATATGGTAACCTTGAACTTGATTTTGGAACGGGTAATATTTATATTGCTAAAATAAAGTCTATTAATTCAAACAGTGAGCTGGTAATACAAGACATACCATACGAAAAGGGTAATGCTGCTAATTTATTGCCAGCTTCTTACTTAACCCAGTCTAGTATATTAACTGCAACATATAAATATATTGGAGGTGGTGTAAGTGCACACTCAGCTCTTTTAAATGGGCTATCAATTCAGTTGGTTTCTGATTTATTAAATTCAAAGGATCCTAGAATTAAATATACAACAATTCAAACCGATGGAACAGTTCTTGAGAATAGATTTGTTATTGATTTTGAACAAGGTAAGGAGATTATAAAGAAAGCTAATCTAATTATTAAAGAAGACACTGAAAAACCAAAATCATATAGCTTAAATAAAGGTACGATTGGTTATAATATTGAGGAGGGTGAAGAGTATTATCCGTTTTTAATTAGACACTCTGGTAACTATACGGTAGACATGAGGCCAGTTATAACATTTACTGACCTTTATACACATTTTAAAGTTAATAGAGATCATACTACTGGGAATAGACCAGAACAAGACTTTGAGGAGCCCCTATATAAACACTCGCTAGGTAGTATTAATGAAGTTACAACAGCAAGAAATTACTATAATAAGTATAATAGAACTGGTACTACATTTAACTTAGGATTTATACAAGATGATAATACACACGACCAAAATTGGGGTCTTATTAAGAATCATTTTTATCATAAAGTAAATGACATAAACCCAGGTGGAGTTACAAAGCTTTCTGTTAGTAGTGAATTATTACCGCTATATCCACTTATTGGTGAGATTGCGATTGATAAAAAAGATTTAAACGTATTTAGATCTTCATGGGATTCTAATTATTATACTAGATCCTTATCTGGTGGTAAAAACGTAACAGTCCCTGGAACATTTGATGTAATAGAAGAGAGATCATACCTAGCATCAACTATGATGAAATTAGAAGATGCATATACATTGTTAGACTTCTCGTTTGAGATAGTTGCTAGTAAAGAGAAGTTAGATGATATTCTTAGAAATTCAAACAACACATCTGATGTTATGCTATTTGAAGATGAAGATAATATCATTGCGGATTTCTATATGGATTTAATCATATACAAAAAACTTAGGGATGCTGGCGTACTAGCCACACTAAATAATTATGTAAACCCTAAAAACTCATTTGGTGATAAAACAACATTGGTAGATGATGCAGAGTCTTATGTTGTCAAAAACTTGTTAGATACATTTACGTTAGATAATTTACTATTATATAGCAAGCCATTTAAAGGTAAGGCATCAAGTATTGTTAGTAGTTCTAGCACACTTGTATTAGATGCTAATGGTTTTGATGTAGATAGTAATTTTGCATATAAACAACATGCTGAAACACCCCTTAATTTTAGGCTGATATATAACAAAAGGTTAGGTTACTCATATGACATACGACCTATGATAAAAATAAAGTCTTAAAATGGCAATCAATATAAAAGAAATTTTACACCCAAGTGATTCAGACTCTATTAAGTTTGAAAAGGTCAACTATAATTTTGATCAAATACTAATTAATGGAGGAGGCCCACAAGGCATACCTGGGATAAAGGGCCAGACAGGTGGTGTTGGCTCAACAGGTCTTACTGGAGATAAAGGAGATAAAGGAGATCAAGGTATTCAAGGTATTCAAGGTACCACAAACACTCCATGGGAACGCGTTGCACATACTACAATTGGTGGTGTAACATCTAGTATATTAAAACCTAAATTAGAAACAGATACTCAGGCATCTTCAATATGGTTAGGTGATTCTACGTTTGATGAAGATAATGGCGGTAGTGTCGTACCTGGGTTTACTGCTAACGCAGCAAGGCTAGTAGTAGAACCATCTAGTGGTTTCTACGATCATTTTGTATCATATAGAAACGCAGCAGCTGACACTCTTAATATGACTATTAATACAGAGGATGGTGCTTCATTCTATGGTTATAAAAAAGATATAAATTCTACTGGTGGTATTGGTTTTAAAATCGACGTTAATAAGGTTAAAGTAATTGCATCAGACTATATTAAATTAAGCGCAACAGGTAATGTTGAAATTTCAGGAGGTACCGATATTTTATTAAGTAGTACTTCTGGTCAAGTAGAGAGCAGTGCACCGGTTGTTATTAATAATTATTTAGATGTTAATACACAAAGTCACGTTAGGGTTGCTGCAGGTACTACAGCTCAGCGACCAGCTACTGGGGCTGTTGGTATGGTTAGATATAATTCTGATGATAATAGATATGAAGGACATAACGGAACTGACTGGGTAGGCCTAGGTGGTCTTATAGATAGTGACGGAGATACTTTTATTACAGCGGAAGCTACTGCTGATCAAGATATACTAAGGTTTAATGTTGGACCAGGGGCAACTCTTTCTGGCGCAAGTGTTGAAAAAATGACCATTGGTGAAACTATTAATGATGGTTTTTTAAATACAGCATCTGCTATTTCATTTAAAGTAGATCAAGGTAATCTTGGTGATATACAAATTAATACAGTTGATAAGGGTTTGGTTTTTCAAGCAACCACTGTATCATTAGCTGCGAATCAAGTACAACCACATAACGAAGGCACTGGTAAAGTGCTTAGAAGGTTAGATGATTATTTTTACCAGGAAGATGTTATAGTAGAAACTGGTGGTGCTTGTACTACTACTCCATTTGATAGCGCCGCTCTTGGTTCATATACTAAGACCGATGCGATTTCCGCAAGTTATGTAATGAGTAATAAAATATTTAGAGTGCATAAGAAGACTTCTGGCATATCAACTATCGTTAATGCAACCTACTTAAACTTACCAATCAATCCTAGTAAATCTAAAATGAGTTATGTAAAGACAGGTCATTTGGTTCATTGTTGGGGAAATATAAGCTTTATTGCATGGCCAGTTAATCCTGTTGAAATGGAAGGTGGTATAAACGCACTTGGCCAAATTGGCACAGGAACCGCGTCTACTACCACTCAACAGGCAGCAGATATTACAAGATCTGGGGGAAGGGTCGCAGTCTTTTTTGCTGACCAAGCACTTTTTCATTATAGGAATACTTCTACGCAATGGATATACTTCCCAATACCACAGAGGTTGTTTCAGGGTTTAGATAATCTAGGAACAGGATCGGCAGCATCTGGAACTGATATTGTTGATTATTGGGGTGCAATACCACCAGGTGCTAATTACTTTAATATAGCTTATGTTAATGGAGCATGGGGTGGCGAATTCGCGACAGGATTTAATGAAGGGGTACTTCCTGCTGTACCAGACTCTGATGATCAAATTGTATTCAGAAATCAGATTAAATTTGTAAATGTAAGTGATTTTCAAGGTAATACTACTGTAGGTCCAATAGCTTCTGATTTAAGCTTTAACTTTATAATGCCAACTGATCAAAAATCATACGATGTCGTGGGTACTGTTGTAAGCACATATACTGAAAGTACAGCAATGCAAGAAGAATCATCACCTGCTAGTCCTTTTGCCCCAGCAAGCTAAGATGATATTAATTATGAACATATTTAAAAACATATTTGCAAATAAGAATACCTTTATATTTATAATAGGGGCTGTTCTTGTTATGTTGTTATTAAGACAATGTAATAAAACAGAGGACCTAAAGCGTAGTGTAGAGATTGCAAAGCAAGATTCTGATAGAAACTTTAATAATTATTTAGCTTCTAATGATTCAGTTAGGACTCTAGTTGCTGAGAATGGTAATATAATTTCTGAAAAAAGAAGTTTTGAATTTGATCTTAGTAATCTTAAAAATGACCAATCTGTTTTACTAAATAAATATAAAAGAGCTCTTAATCTAAATAAGGATTTAAATAAAGTCAATACATTATTATCTGCTAATGTTGAAATTAAAGATAGTATTATTGCTAATAGTACAGTAACATTTATTGATACAAATACAAGCAAGTTAACATTTGAGAAAAATAATGACTTTGGCAATGGGAATACAAGAAGCTTAGTTGGTAAACTATTAATAACTAAATCAGACAGTACATATTCATATAGCGATGTATTTATTAAATTAGATCAAACTATTAGCTTAATTGCTGCTGTTGAAGATATAGATGGCTATAATGAACTTAAAATTTCAACAGGCTATCCAGGTCTTATTATCTCAGATATCGAAAATATAAACCTGATAAATACTAAACTGAATCAGCGTAACGAAAAAAAGGCCGGATGGAGTATTGGCGTTGGAGTTGGTTACGGAATAAACTTAAATAATAATCAAGTAATTAGTACTGGTCCTTCAATTGGAATTGGAGTTTACTGGTCACCTAAGTGGTTGAGATTTTAAAAAACTATGGCACAATCATCAGCATATTACAGAATTGATAATGACGTTCTAATTGAATTCATATACCATGATCAATCAAATCCTACTGCATATCAGATAGAGGTTGATGATAATGGCAGTGAGGTTAAATTCTTGGACACTGTCCAGGGTGATGCTACAAAAAAGAGACATTTAATTAGTGAGCTCGGTGGAAATGTGGTTAACTTTGATGTAACTGAATCTGCTGGTTATTTAGCAATTGAGAACTTTGCGGCTAGGACATTACTTTTACAAAACGGTAAAACTTATAAATTTAACTTAACCGCACTTACAACCCCAGCTAACTTTGAAATTTCTGGAGCACTAGGCATTTATACTTATTCAGCGGTTACTAATATTGCAACATTTACGCCAAATCAAAATGGTATAATTGAATATAAATCAACTGGATTAATAGGTGGTAAAATTACGATTGGCAATAGAGCTAATCCTCTTTTTGCAAACCCAGACGAAAATGTTGGTAATGATATAAACCAAACACTTGGTAGATATCATGCAGTACAACATTTAGAAGATAGTACTAAATATGCTCTTATTGGATATGATTCAACTGGAGCTTATGATGCTTATAATTATCTTAATAACAGTAGTGATTGGTTAGGTTCTGATGAGGCTAATCTATTAACATCACAGTCTGGAAATACTGCTAATATCAATTATATTAAATATGATACTATTAGACTTCATTTAAGAAGTGGTTATAGTTTTGCATCTAGAGGATATGAAGGTTTTTTATTCGAAGTGATGGCCAATAGAACTAGTGGTGTTAAAAATAATCTTACACAATTAGTTTATTTAAATACTTCCAACTATGAGTTAGCAAACCCTAAACCATTTATTCTAGGTGAAACTCTTTTCGCTAAATTTATAGAGGTTAAAGTTCCTACATTAATAAATCAAAATGCAGAGTTTTCTGATAGATTTTATGGAGATGGAACATTGGGCTCATCTGATTTGGATCCAAATTCAAACTACGGAATTAGCTTTAAATTAATAAAAACAATTGAAGCACTTGGTGGCTTTGATTATGTGCAAACCGCTGAAGAGAATTCATTTACAATTTCAAGAGAAGATGAATTTCAAGATTTTACAGTTGTAGTTGAAGACGCTACTGATGGAGATTACTTTAAGATCTATGGTGAAAGAGATAATTCATCTGCTGGATTCGAGGCTTATGTACTTGAGAAAATCTCAACAGTTGGAGATGATATTATGGTTTTATTTGATGTGGATATATTTGAACAAGTAGGTCTGTCTGAAATTAAAACATTTACTACAACATATACACAGTACGAGGATTTTGATACTCCAATTGTTTTTAGGCCTGTTATAATAAATGCAAACGTTGCTGTTAATTTCTCAATTGACGTAACAATGCGTATTTGGAATCAGACTAATAATACACAAATTGTGAAAAGAGCAAGTCTTACAATACCACAAGCTGGTAAGTATGGCAAGACTCTACAAAAAATTAATATTAATGGGAACAATACTCTAACTGAGATCTATAATGTTTTACCTAATCTTTCAACAAATAGGAAAATTAGTAACCTTATTTCTACAGTAATGCCAAGAAGTATTAAGAAAGTACCTGCATTCATTGAAAGGTATAATGTATTAGTATCTGCTTCTGGTTTAAGCAATGCTAATACAGACAAAGAAGATATTAACACACCTTCTTATGTTCCTAGTAACTTATTAGAAATTGAAGTTCCTCCATTTAGTACTTATTTTAAATTTAAACTTGCTAAAAAATTAGATAGTGATTTTACTAATATAGACCTAAGTGGTGCTGAACATATAGTACTTTCTTTTATCGATGGTAATAATAAATTAAAATTTAACCATACAGTAGATAAGTCTATTGATCTGTCAGAAGGCGAAGTTCTTTTTAAAATTAATGAGGCAAATGCTTCTTCAATTAGAGGAATGAGATCAAAAACCTTTTATATAAGTATGGATAATGGTACTGATGAAACTATGATAACTAGTGGTAGATGGAGAGGCGCACCTGAAATGGGATCTACTGCTACAACAGGTCCTGTAGTCTCCGGACTTAGTTTTTAATAAAATAATTATAATATGATTCTTAATAGTAGAAATAATCTTTATGATTTTAGATTCCCTAGAAACTTTATACCAACTGAGGTTGTTGATAAGTACAAGGGCTATCTAGATAGAATACCAGGTGCTCTATTAGCAGAACCTATTGATTATATTAACTATTCAATACAAGGTGTTAATATACCTGGAATTTCTTTTGATCCAACGACACAAGCAGATAACGATGGTACTACTAGGTATCATAGAGGGGCTATACCAATTCAAAATACAATTAATAGAGAGTTCACAGTAACATTACAATTGCTTGATGGTTTTATTAATTATTGGATTATGATGGATACGCTTCTTTATTATTACGCTAGATCTACAAAGGATGCATATACACCACCAATGACTCTAAGAATATTAGATGCAGAGGGAGCAAGTGTTGCATATATGGAATTTCAAAAGCCTATTTTAAAAGCAATTAATGAGCTGGATTTAAACATGGCACAAAACGTTGCCGAGTTCTCTACATTTGAACTTAGCTTCGTTTATAACAAGCTTGATCTTAGGATAGAAGTTGCTTAGATATATAAATTAAGAAAATTAACATGCAATATGAAAACATTTAATAAATATTTAGTAGATAACGAAATATCTGAACAAGATTACGAACTCATTAAAGAAGGTTTACAAGAAGAATGGACTCCAGAATTAGAAGCACAAATTGAAGAGGCTTTAGATTTATTCGAAGCTAAATACAAACGCGAAGATGGAACATACGATCTAGATAGACTTAATGAAGAAATTACTAATGAGGGCTTCTTCGGTTCTATTATTGGTGGATTAGCTGGATTTGCTTTAGGTAAATCAGTTGGTAAAATGATTGCAAGAGTATTGGGTATACAAAAAGGTATATTTTATGATTTATTAACCTCCCGTTTAGTCGGTACTGCTTTAGGTGCTACTATGGGTAAAAGAATGTAAATGAATTTTATTGGAGTAGACTTCTCGCTAAATTCCCCAGGGATATGCGTTTGGAATGATAAGCATAAAGAATATCATTTTATAAATTACCTTAAACCTAAATCAGGTACTAAGGCAGAACAGAAGATGCAGGAAGAAATTAGCCTTTTGCCGGATGTTACATTAGTTGCTCAGCCGGATTTCGCTAGCGATAAAGATTATTCAAAATCAGAATTAGCCAAAGTCAAGAGATATGATAGAATGGCTGATGATATTATCAATTTAATTTTACAGAACTCTTTTGATGCTGATGGCTATTGTATTGCATTCGAGGGATCTTCTTATGGTTCTAAGATGGGAACTAATAATATGATTGATATGGCAGCAGGTGCTGCTATACTAAAGTTAAAGATGATTAAGGCTCTAAAGCCAGAAGATATTTTAACAGTTGCTCCAACAAGTCTTAAGAAGTTTGCAGGTAAAGGTAATATGAGTAAGCTTCAATTATTTGATGCCTTTAAAGCTAATGCTACGGAAGATAAATATTTGCTTAAGAGTCCCTTGTGGAATTTTACTAAACTTATTGAGACAGGGAAGAAAGTTCCAAAACCGCTTGATGACCTTATCGACGCTTGCTACCTTGCAGCCTATACTGTACATGTATTAACCTAACCTTATCTTTCCCTTAAAGACATTACTTATATGCAAGGCTTGGGATTTTGTTCCAAACTAATTCAATTTATTTCAAATCTTTTTTAAACTAACCAAGTTTGAAACAATTTTAAAGTTTGATATATAACCTATATGCAAATTAAAGCATTAAAAAGAACTGGTATATGTTAAGTACAGGGGAACTCATTCATCTAAACAAATGTCTCATCACATTGGTGCGAGATAACAAGATCACTGCTTCCGAGCGTGAATCATTACTCCACAAAGCAGGGCTGCTTAAGCTAGAAGACGGGAGATGGAGAGAAAACCCACAAAGTATTTTAACAATACCAAATCTTTGAAACTAATTAATTTTGTATACTATAAGGACTGAAAGTAATTTTCAACAATTAAACAATTTAAACAATTAAACAACTAAAAGAAAACATGGCAGATTTTGACATTTTTAACTTGGGCGTGGAAGACGTAGAAACCCACCAAGTACAAACAAGTAGCTCGGCAAACGAGATTTACAAACCAACAGCAGATGATGGTAAAGACGGAACTTATAAAGCGATGATTCGTTTTGTACCTAATCCAGAAAACCCTCGTAACTCACTAATCCAAAAATATGTACACTGGTTAACTAACTCTTCAGGAGATGGTAAATTAGTAGACAGTCCATCAACAATCGGAGAGAAATGTCCTATTGCAGATGTATTTTGGAAATTAAGAAAGTCTGATTCAGCAGTTGACCGTAAGGCATCTGAAAAATTGAAGAGAAGACAACAGTATTATGCATTGATTAAAATCGTAAAAGATCCACAAAACCCATCATTAGAAGGACAATACAAGATCTTTAAATTTGGTTATAAAATCAAAGAAAAAATTGACGCAGAATTAAAGCCAGACTTTGGTGATCCAACACAAGTATTTGACCTTTTCGAAGGAAAGAACTTTGAGTTGATTATTACAAGACAAGGTGAATTCAACAACTACGACAAATCTAAATTCTCAGCTAGTCGTTCAGCAATCATCTTAGGAGATGCGCCTGCAGAAAGAAGCAAAGAGACAATGGTATCAATTAAAGAAGAGTTAGATAATGCACCGTCATTAGCTACTTATGATTATAGACCTTGGGATGAAGAAATGCGCAACTTTGTAAACAATGTATTGCGAATGTATCTTAACCCAGGAGAATCAATTGCATCCATGACAGGAACTCCAAAATCAGTTTCAACACCAGCACCGGCTAAAGTAACAGCAACAGCAGGGGTAAAAGAAGCAACAGCTTCAACAACTCCAACTGCAGAAAATACAGTTAGTACGGATGATGACCTTGATTCGTTTTTGAATGACCTTGAAATCTAATATACAACTAACAGAAGAACTAAGGGATAGAATAAAAATAGCGTTAAAGTCACTTTGCGTTCAAGAACATTCTTCTCCTGGTAAACAACTCCTTAAAGGCATGCATGAGCGAATAACTCTTGCATGCCCTTATTGTGGTGATTCACATGAAGATCATACCAAGAAACGTGGAAACATGTATTGGGACACTCTTCAGTATCATTGTTATAATTGTAGCCACCACACAAACGTACACACATTACTTAAAGACTTTGGAATTAAACTTAATAGTTCTGAAGACTCATTTACTGTAATTGACTATATTCAACAGAATAAGACTAAAATAAACTCTGAGGACACGCTTAAGCATGCCGTAATGAGTTCAGTTGAAGAATATGCAATAACACTTGATGATTTTAAAAAGTCCTTTAGAGCTAAGCCTATAGTGCCAGGAGACTGGGTATGGTTTCAGTTAAAGGATAGGCTATTACATAATAGATTAGAAGAATTCTTATATACTGAGAAGGGACATAGATTGTGGATCCTTAATATGACCAATACTGGAAAGGTAATGGGAGCTCAGACTAGAAAGATGAAAGGCTATGGATCTAGGTATTTAACTTATGATCTATCTAAACTCTATTCTGAAATGGATAAGCCACTTGAAGTAGATCCTGTTTTATTAGGTAATATGAATAAGGCTTCAACCTTATTTGGTATAATGCAGATAAACTTCCAACGACCAGTTACTCTTTTTGAAGGACCTCTTGATGCTAAGTTTATGCATAACTCTATTGCTCTTGCCACTGCTGGTAGGACTACTGATGAGTTTGATGAAATGGCAACTGTAAGATATATGTTTGACAATGATAAGACCGGTCGTTCTAAAATGATACAAAAACTTAAGAAGGGAAAGCCAGTCTTTATGTGGACTAAATTTCTAAAGGATAATAATCTAGATAAATATAACATCAAAGATCTAAATGAATTGATGTTGAAATGTTTCGAACTTAAGTCCAATGCACATAAGCAACTTAATAATTATTTCACCTCAAGCCAATTAGACCTATGGTACTTATAGAAGATATTAACAACGAAGTGGACGATAATTTAGAAGATTTTTACAGAGACAAAGATAGGTTTAGAAACCTTAAACTCCTTATTGATTTTAAACCAATGGAGCTTGAGGCAAAGTCTGCTACTTTTAATCCTGGTAAACCCAAGTTTAAGAAGAAGCAAACAACTAGCATTTATATTAAACCTAGCTCTAGTGATAACAAATCTTTATTTTAAATAATAAAAAATGAACAAGGAACAATTATTAGCCCTGGATACTAAATTAAGTACACAGAGAACTGAATGGTCTAATAGGATTAAAGCATTAGCACAGAGTCTTCGTAACATTAATACAATGGAAGTCACTATTG
>Ga0209533_1002087_pt1 | contig 18431 bp, 14 predicted proteins | sample COG_04_FD_184748 | JGI IMG/M metagenome (GOLD analysis project Ga0209533, IMG submission 184748) | Pelagic Microbial community sample from North Sea - COGITO 998_met_04 (SPAdes) (version 2) | ecosystem: Environmental > Aquatic > Marine > Neritic zone/Coastal water | place: Helgoland, sampling...
ATTTTCCAACCCCCCTCGGAATAATCCATCAAAGCTAGCTTTTTCACCTTAGCACTAACGTTGGAAAAATCTACATCCCTACTCTCTGTCAAAAATCTAATAATTTTAAAGTACCTAGATCTAGCCTTCTCGAACTTGATCAAATCGGAAAACGCGTCAATAACAGTCTCAAAAGATTTGGTGTTGAATACATACCCTTTTTTCACCCAATGTTTAACAGCCTTCAAGTCGCCTTTAGAAATGGCGTTATCAAGAAGTGCATCCGCGTCCACTTTCTTTGTAAAGATACCCATATATATACTTTAGTAAATAAAAAAAAAAGCTTGGTAAACGCAAAAAAGCCAAAGGCTTTTAATACCTTTGGCTTTTTTGTTTATTTTTTTTCTTTTTTTTAATATTCTTCTTCTTCTGACAACAATCCTTCGCAATCATCATTATCATCGTCATTATCATCGTCGTCATTATCATCGTTGTCTCCGTTATCGTAACCCAGTTCTCCTTCGTCAAGATCTTCATTAGGGACTTCTTCATCGAGATCTTCATTAGGGACTTCATCGAGATCTTCATCAGGGACTTTACTTTCTTTAACACTTTCTTCGCTGACAATACTTTCTTCGACGATACTAAGGTGAGTTTTACAATACGTCTCACCTTCTTTATTTACACTTTTTCCACAATTTACTCCCTTGTTTTTTCCCTTTGTAAGGATAAATAGGCATTTGATCGTATTTTTTATAGTTTTGAAATGCGTTTTACACATACCGTTTTCGACCACGAGTTTTCCGCAAAACCCTCCTTTATTTTTCCCCCTTGTAAGAACTGATATACAAGTTTCTTTTTGCCCCTCCTTTTGTTCAAAGTACCTTTTTACAAGTTCTTCTGGAATACCATCTGCGCCATTTATAGTATCACCTTCCATTTCGACATTTGTGATAACAAGCGAGGGATCTTTATTGATAAATTGTACAAATTCGTTGATAGCTGCTTTTATTGTTACGATATTCATTATTGATTCTGTAGTTTTAAAACGCGGTTTTTCAATTTTTTCGAGATATTTATTTCTCACGTTATTATAAATGGCAGACAATGCTCTAATAATAGGCGGAGTTATATCATCATGTATTACACTGGTTATTATAGGTGTTATAATATTTTTTGTTTTTAATGGCAGTAGCGGAGTATCAAGCAGCGGGTGGAACGGTATCGCAGTAGGAGAGCCCAATGGTTCAGGCGGCGGAGGCTGGTCAGGATCTGGTTCAGGATCAGGCGGTTCAGGATCAGGCGGTTCAGGATCTGGATCGGGTGGTTCAGGCGGAGTTGCTTCAGGTGCTGCATGTGCAAACAATTGGGAATGTATAGATTCTGAAAAATGTGATAACGGAGTATGTGTTATTGGAGATAGGGCATGCTCTACTTGGAACGATTGCCCAGGAGATCTGGTATGTATGAGCGGATTTTGCGGTCCAGACGACGGTACTGGAGGAAGTGGCGGAGTAGAAGATACTGTAGATACATCCGGTAGCGGTTCGGGCTCTGGTGGATCGTCTGGCGGAACTAACGGGGGTACAACATATGCCCCAGTCGATGGAGATGTGACATCTCTGTTTACAGGGGTGACTGAAAAACAAGCAAATACTATTTTGCAATTAACATCCCTATTTGAAAATTCAACTCCTGTGTTACAATTTGGATACGCAGAAAATATTGGAGACGGTAGAGGTTTCACATTCGGGTTCGTAGGATTTACTTCCGGAACTTGTGATGGGAGCATGATATTAGAGGAGTATGAGCGTATAAAGGGCCCCAATAATCTTTCTCAGTACATAGCCCCTATGAAATCTATAGATAGTTCTGGCGGGTGTTTTAGCGGGAGTACTAGTGGATTAGAAGGTTTTGCATCTGCTGTTGCAGCGGCTGCAAGCGACCCATTATTTATTCAGGCTCAGCTTAATACCGCAAACCAGTTGTATATAGGACCTTCTCAAGCAAAGATTAATCAACTTGGATTTCAATATGCTATAACGCAAGGCGAGTTATACGACGCGTATATTAATCACGGAGAAAGCGGTGCAGTCAGCATGATAAATCAAGCAACATCTGCAGTTGGCACATCAGATGAGAAGGCATGGCTAAAAAAATTCTTGGAAATAAGATATGGCGTTTTAGCAGCAGATAGTACATGGGCATCAGCTGTGGATAGAGTGCATGTATACCAAACTTTATTAGAATCTGGTAATGTCAATCTAGATACACCTATTAACGCATCAGTATATGGTTCAAACTTTAATCTTGTTTAAAAAAAAATAATATTTTAATTCTTTATTTCAAAATATTATTATTTAGCACCCGGCAGAATTAGGAGTCTCGTTTATTCCAAATGCTACAAGCACTTTTTTATAGATCTCAAAACGTTTTGCAGGTTTAGTAGATCCTGTTCCGCATTCCAGACCACCGTTAATGGCATTAGTGGATGCACCAAATTGTCCGTCAAGCACTCCTTGCCTAGTTCTAACATTTGCTTTCCAAAACCACAGCGCAGTCGCCCATGCAACAGAATCTTGTTCTACCAATTCTGGGTTATTTAACAAAACATTCTGGTCTCCATATAACGCCTGGCTAGCAGCAGCATAATTATATGACCATGTTAATTGGATATACCCTCTTCCAAAATAATATTTACCCGGGACATCTAATGCTGCATTAACATATTCTCCAGCGCAACTATTAGTAGCACACCTATACTCTCTCTTTGCTCTTAGACCATCCGATTCCCAAAGAATTTGAGAAAGGAACATTGCTAATTCTCTTTTAGAAGATATACCACCACTTGGTCCTGCAAGACTATTGAGATTATTATACTGCTCGTTTGTCGGTTCAGGATACCCGGCACTTGTCACGGCATTTTTAAATTGCTCCCATGATATAAACCCGTTTTGCTGTGGTTGTGGCTGTGGCTGTGGCTGTGGTTGTGGTTGTGGCTGCGATTGCTGAGTATAGTTAAATAAGCTATTTCTATACTTTACAGCCAGACCCGTCAATACCATCAAAATCAATAATAATGTTAATATACTGGTAAAAATTAAAAGGTCCATATTAATATTACATTAGAAATAATTTTTCATATTCTGTTTTTTCCATAATTTTCTTTACAATAACCTTTTCATCAGTGATTGTATCAGATGTATCTTCTATAGAAGTGACAAAAAAAACGAGGGGCAGTCCTACAGACGTTATTAAAACTAGAGTCATCCCCAGTATCACGCTTACTGCCATTATTTTATTAAAAAGAAAAAAATCTTTTTAATAATTCAATTACGAAAAGGTAAATTTATTAGCTTCTATTTTTTCAAGGACCACTTTATCGTTTTTATAATCTTTATAATTAGAGCATTCGTGTTTTTCTGGTAATCTATGCCTGATACAAAATGCTTTTGTACATTTTTTACAATTATACTCCATAATAAGATTTTTTCTACATATTCCGCATTTCATCTAATTGTAATTAATTATGATGGTTATAATTCAGTTTTTTACAGTTCTAACCCGACTAAATCATTCAATAATTTTTTTTCTTCTCTTTTTTCAAAAACCCATGAATAAAAACCGTCAAGGTCATCAGAAGTCACGTTAATTTCTCTAAATCTTAGATAATGGTAAAACAAAGTTATACTTCTTTCTTGCTCTTTTGTAATATGTAAAAAAGGTTCTTCCATTTATTATTATTTTTTTACATACCAATGTTATTAAATCAATTTTTTGTATCGCAATACAAGATTATATGGTACGTCATTTCCAGACATGCAGAATTTAATAATCATTTTTTCATTTTTACTTATTTTCATATTATGATTCATAGGTTTCAAAACAAATGATGACGAATAATTTTTTACAACTACTTCGCTTACATATTGAAAATCATTTGGTTTCTCGCCACTTAGTTCCCAATCCTCTATATCCTCGCTAGCAACAAATTTAAATTCTCCATTAAAACATCCTGGTATTTTATCATCATTTTTTATACATTCTACAGGAGTAGTATTATCCATTTCAGAAACTTGCTTGTCAGAAACTTGCCTATCATCGCCTTCGAAATTTAGATAAAAGCTATTATTATTTTTAATAAATTCCATTTATATTTATATTTTTATTTTTTTATATAGAAACTAGACAATATCTTCCCAATGCACGTCTTCATCATCACTGCTATCTTCGCCGTCTGGTATCCTAGAATACCCGTTAAAAATTAACCATCTGCGAAGTTCTTCAAATTCTGGTGTAAAAGTGTCTACGGTATTTATAGGGGCCATAATGGCGTTGGTAAATTCTTCCAGTTCCCTTTCCTGTAGAGCTACCAGATCAAATACAGGAGGGGCAATTCTTCTTTGAGGCTGTATTAACGGGGTTATTTCTGGTTCTGGTGAAGAAAGTAATTCAAATCTATTGTATAACTCTAACGTGGCAGGTGGGAGATAATCAAAATAATTTTTACAGTCATAATCAAGCGCCAGATACTCTTCTATATAATTATAATCGTCGTGTTCTACAACGAGCCTTGTTATAGAATCTCTATCAAATGGTAAGAGAGATTTTAACATGTGATATACTATATTTCTCTTTCTGAATTTAGACATCTTTTCGATGCCCAGTTTATGCGCCGGAGTTTTACAGTCTCCCAATTCGTGTCCAAAACAATAGCCTTCTATACACTCATATTCTGGTATTATATATTTTAAAATAGGAGATGTTTCAAATCTGAAACACCCCTTTCTTCCTGTTTCACTCCAATGGTCTGTTAAATTACCTGTAGATTTTCGATTGCAAACATAACAAACTTCTGACGAGCAATGCCCCATTCCATTACATTGTTCCGTTTTATACATTTTTACCACACAGACCGGGCATCTTACATATTCATTTAATATAATTTCTGATATTTGTTCTAATATTATTTCCGTGTTTAATTCAGAATTTCTAAAAAAATAATTTTCCTGTCCATGTAAAGAAGAACTCCTGTATTCCAATGGTTTATAAAAATACTTGTTGAAAGCATGTGGATTTAAATTTTCTTCCTTTGACTCGCAAGATCTACAAGACGTGTGAAAAGAATCGATACTCTGTTTGCATGTATAACAAAACTTGGAAGAGCAGTAAAAATTACCACATATGATTATCAAATCTCCTATACCAGAGCTTTGAATATCTTCTTCTTTAACAAAAATAGAATAAAAACACTCCTTGCATTTTACAGTTTCAAACCCTGGATTTTGAAATCTTCTAGCGTGTTCAGAATATAGTAAAAAATCATCTGGTAAAAGAACCTTTTTTATATCCGCGTGCCTAAAATAATTGTCTCCCCCATCTTCGTTTAAACAACCGCCCATAAATGGGCAATACATATGGGATCTTGTTTTGTTTATCATGTGGTTACTAAAATTTAATGACATCTTTTTTAAACATGGTTTGCATATAAAGTGATCGGCTTTCAAGCAACAAGAAATAAATAAACGATCGTCTCTAATAATTTCTAAATCTTGAATGCTGGCATATGTACCGTAAACTATTTCGCAACGCAGTTCAGTAAAACACACCATACATTCTTTTTTTATTAAATTTCTTGTATAATATAAATGTGTACTTATCTCATCATCCATTAATATTACACAAGAAAAATTTATGCGCTTTTTTTTTCATTCACAAATTGAATATTTGCTTTGACTGATATTTCTTTAATATGCATATGTATCTTGGATATCAGCAACTCTAGTTCAGAGCATATTTTTAAATCATTAGAATACGTAGTTCCTTTTAATACGACAAGGCCTACTACACTTCTTTTTAATTCGCCTGTAATAAGTGCTATATATTCTTTTGACTTGGCCTCGTTTTCGTTATCAAGATAAAAAAAGTTTTTCTCAACGGCAGCTTCTATTGCGCAACGAACGTCTGATATATCTGTTTTTCTATTTTTACCACCAAACAATCTTTTTATATTTGACAAAAAGGATGGCCTGACAACATTCAGGACATTATCTGAAGATTTACAAATTCTCCCGTATTCTGGAATTTTCGATATCATCTTTAAATTTAATATAGTTCTATCCATTAATATAAATTATTCTTTATCTTTAAATTTTATAAAAATTAAATGTTTTATAAAATTTATTTATTCTTCATCGCTTTCTAAAATTACCATTTTTTTCTTGAAAAAATCAGATATTCTAGGCTGTCCTTCTCTATCCTGTTTAGCGAATAACAATCTTCTTTTCTGAGTGATTCTATATCCGGATGTTATGTCTTTAAAGAAATCTTTTGGGTCATCCATAACTAATCCCAGGACTTGGCATAATGGATTTTGAAGCTGATGCTCTACATAATATAGGCTATCCAGCTTGATTTTTTTATTTTTAACATACTCGGGGTCCTCTGCTTTTTCAAATTGTTTTTTGCTCTCGTTTTCGATAAATACGTAGTCAACTCTATCATTGGATTTGGGGGCACTTCCCGGGTCTCTTTCTGTCATTTTCTTTGCTACTGCAACATGCGGTAAATTTCCAGATTTATAATTAGACCTCAAAGTTTTTGATATAGTCAATTCTTTTATATCGGTCTTGTCCAATAAAAGATTTTGAACCTCGTATTTTACATGCTCAATAGCTTTTCCGACCCCCTCCTTTCCATGGTCCATAATAATTTTTACAGTTTCGTCATACACTCTTCGCGTTAGAGGTGTATTATCTCTTCTTTTACTCACAACACCCTTCTTGTCTATATAATCTGGTTTATCAGGAGTTGTCCCAAAAAGCTGCCCAATATACATCTTCTTTCCAAATAAAAGTAATGGGTTAAACACCTTTTCAAATTCTAATTTTATAGGCTTCTTGAAAAGATTATTAGTACATGCATCTGCTGCTTCTTTTCCGAGCCTAAATGATTCCTCCATTTGTTTTTCTTCAGGGACGTGGTCGAGATTAAAAGTGCAGAATACAGAATCTGTATTTGAAACAATCATCTGCCCTATGCCTGCCTGAAATCTACCGACATTTGTTTCTATATCATATACGTAATCCCCGTTTATATCAGAGGACGGTAGCTCAAATATTTTTTTAACACATGTTTCTGGTCTAGATTCAAACTCTGTGTGTTTTATACTGTAAAAATCGTCCATACCATTTCTGTTAAAATTATTTATACATATATTATGCCCCAGGCTTCTTAGCAAATAATACATACCTTGCGAGGCTTCTTTGCCTTTTATCAAAAAATTAGGAAGTTCCAAACTTCTTCCGTAAATCCTGCCTCCTCCACTTTTATAAAAGCCCCTCCAATATGCCATTCGTATGTTTCTGGGGGAATTCAAAATTTTATTAGGAACTATCTTGTTGCCATAGATGTCATTAAATATCATATCTCCTTTTTTTACTAGATTTCTTCCTCCCAGAAAAAATCCCCAATCTTCTGCTTCTGCCTCAACTACTGTATCACAGGTTTCTGAAAAACTTTCTGGAAACGAATGGAGCAAGTCTTGACCTAAACTGACTTTTCCAGGCTTTATTTTTTTTAAATCAGGAGTGCAGAGAGAATGATCCTCTGTAACATCTACACATCCAGTATTTGATATTACTCTAAACATTCTTTTAGTAGTCTTGTGTTTTATAACTTTTTTAATTTTTGACCATCCAAGATCTGTCCATACTTCGAATTTTGTACTTGCCATCTGTTTTTCATTTCGTATGGTATTATCACCTACTTTAAATCCAGGATATTCCACCCAGCCGTTTCCAAATGTTTCTATAGCTTTAATTAAAACTTCTCCCGTATCTGGATTTCTTAGCAAAATAGGGGTATCTTTTGCAACACTATCTCCATAAACAATTGTAGACGCATTATAATTATCCTCTATATAATTCTTTGTTTTTTCAATCATTTGTCTTCCTACTGCAGTAACACTAGCTGCTATTGGCTTGCATTTTATCATATGTGCTGCCAAAAATCCATAAACAGAATTCATACTAACTTTGATAGCCAGCTGTTTTTTATCCATAACACTCAATACGAATGGATCAGTTATGCTTTTCATCTTTGCTCTTACCGCTACTCTTGCTGTGAATAAATCACTAAGAAGTTCTGGTAAAACAGATATCTCGCGATTTTGCACATATTTATAATGATATTTGTCATCACCGGCCTCCCATTTAATATCTTCTATTTCTTCGTCTCCTCTTAGATTGTCTTTATCAAGCACTATCGTACTATAACAAAAATTATGGGCTCTAATAATAGACGGATACAGACTTTGGAAATCAAGTGTAACTACCGGGTCAAAATAAGCTCCAGTAGCAGGCTCTAATACGGTAGCTCCCTGAAACTTTTCTTCTTCTGGTGGCACATACCCGTATTTTTTAGTGGGGATAAGATAACCTTTTTCAGTAGTTCTTTGGATAATCTGTGAAAATACTTTAATTTGCTGCCCTCTTTCCCATAAAAATTTTATAGGAACTAGTGTAATCTTTGACATCTCTACCTGGTTAATAAGAACATTAAGTTTGTCTATAAGTCTTTGTGGGAGAAGTGTATCCTGAATACAATTGTGGACAACGACTCCATTAGCTACAAAATTATGTGTATCTTCTACCTCTATGTCGTATACTGGTTGCTCGCCTATATCTTTCTTGCCAATAATAGTTAAATAATAACACGGGGTATATTCATCGTACTGCTTCACAGCATAAGAATGCTTGTTATCATCTGAAACAAACTTATCGTAAGCTCCTATTGTTTTTAAATATTCTACAGGAGACGGGAAATATTTATGGCTGAAATTGGATTTTTCAGAATCTTTATACCAACTGATAGATTCTGTGCCAGGAAGAGAGTAATGATTATTAAAAATAAACTCGTTTTCTTTTAGCTCGGCATGCGCTTGTTCTATAGCATGTTTTCTACTCAATCCTTGAGAGTTTAGATTTTTGACTCTGATAGAAACTTGTTTATTCTGTCTCGTCACTTCGTTTCGAAACTTGTAATACGAAGCAACTGACCCTAGTTTATACATCTTACTTGCGCAATAAGCGAACCCTATTTTTTCATAATATTTTATCAAGTCATCTTGCATAATCTTTAGAACCCGGGTATGACCATCACCCATTCCGTTTTTTCTAGAATTACTTATTATAGTATTAATATCAAATTTACCAAATAAATTTTGCAAGTCAGTCATATATTTTCCTAATGCTTCTGATTGCTCTATATTCTTCGACTGAACAAACGCAACTCCTGAAAATTTGTTACTAGATAGACAAGGTGTGCAACCGTCTCCGCCCATTAAACCCTTTAAAAACTCTCTTACTACCCAAATAGGTGTATCGTCATGTTTTAAAAATTCTGGCAACCCATTTTCTGATGATATTCTAGAACCTTTTTCAATACCTTTTAAAGACAAGAACATTTTTGTTAGATCTACTGGAAGGGCAATGTCAAATGTATTTCTTGTCTTACGCACAAAGGGAGATTTACCTGTCAAAATATAAATATCTTTTTGTAGTGCTTCGGCGTCTATTTTTGTCCCGCAATAAATTTTAGAACTCGTGTAATTATATTTTACCCTTCCTTGAGAATAATTTTTGTAACAAACTTGATTATATATTCCACCATCTGTTAAAAGATAGCCCAATATTCTCGAAAATATACATGCATGCTCATAAGATAGATCACCTGTTAATTCAGAAAATTTAAATGTCTGGTCACATTCTTTTTCGTAATCACAAAATGCTGGCTCGGGGTAAGATAATATTCTATGATCACCAGTTAAATTTTGAGCTTCTACCCATCCTGAGTCGGTCAAGAATCTGTGATTTTTTGTACAGTTAACTTCAGTTCCGTCTAAAAGAGTGATCTTTAAACAGTCTTTTACACCATTGTTAAAAAACTTGGCTTTTTTAGAAGTGGAAAACCCTTTGTTTTCTACCCATGAAACAACGTCGGTATCTAATTTTTCCAAGCATTTGATATCAACTGAACAATTCTGTAGTGACACTCTCGTTCCTTCGCAAAAGCAGTACTCCGCAAGAGTTTTAATCTCTTCTGGATCACCCCTCTCATAGAATTCAAACATTTGTCTGGGAGTCATGGGATTTTTATTTTGAGTCAAATATGTTTCAGCAACTGAATCCAATTTATATGAAGATAACTTGAATTCTCTTTTCATATAAACTAGTAAATCAAAATTTACTCTTCCTGGGATTACAAGTCTTTTAAAATCAGTAGATCCGTATGCCCCTGAAGTAAATGTGGTACAATTTAATTTACCCGGAGTATCCTTTAATTTACCAAATCTAAGTAATTCAGTCTTTGCCTTGCAAACTTCTGCGCGCTTGTAAAGATAATTACCATCAAATCCGTCCCCATTGTATGTATAAATTATATCGGGGTCCATTTTAATTAACAATCTACTCCATGCGACTAACACCTCCTTTTCTGTATTGTAAGATTCTACAATAATAGGAGTTTCTCCTTCTTTTTCTTTTATTGGCGCACACTGTTTTAAAGTAATTATATGTTTTAAATAAAAGTCATCATCTCCATACCTTTTAAATGCTGTTGCTATCTGAGTTACTACATTTCCGCGAACTTCTGGTTGAGGAAATACCTCTGGGTCTATACTATAACATTCTATATCATATGATGCCTGTATGATAGGGGCCATATCATCATTATTTGGTATACCAGCCAAACTCTCCCAGTGAACTCTTATATTAATTTGACAATGAGAAAAACCATCTTCTGATTCGAAATCCTTTGCTTCCACCCATCCAGAAGGCTGTATATTTCTCATTTGAAAAAATCTTAGTACAGGGTCAAAATTTCCCTCGAAAACTTCTATATCGACATCTCTATTTCTTATTCTAACTGTTTCTCCCATAAGTTTTTTAAACATGTGGTACCCCATAGAATTACCGAAACTTAATTTGAAAAATTTTTCCTTTTTTCTCTGGTACCCGTAAAAATTCTTTTTCATTACCGTCTCGCATTCTTCTTGGATAATGGATTTAGACGCTGCCCAAAATCTTCCTTTATCGCTTGTCTTATCAAAATGAACTTTCATGGATGCTAAAAATTCGCTTACGCCTCTTATACCATCAGGGGCTTTAATATAAAAGAATGGGTTGAAACCATCTACTATAACACATACTGAATTCCCTTTTTTATTTACTCCAAAAAGATTTATAACAAATTCTTTCCCGCCTTCGTAATCTATATTAACATCAGTGTAATCAAGTACCTGAAATACTACCTTTTTATTTTTTAAAAGCTCCTTTTTATCAACCGGTGCCATTTCATCTCTGTAATATTTTTCGATACTCATTGTTATTTTCAATAGCAGGCACAATATAATTCAATTTTATTTCTTGTGTTATATAAATGTTGTTAGAGACAGTAATTCTTATAATTTTTGGTGTAATTGCATTTATTGTTATAAATGCATTATTGGCAAAGTTAGTAGCCTTAATAGTACTTGCTGTGATAGGCTTTGTCATATATAAAAGAAGAAGTGCCCCGAAAGAATCGCCAAACGGGAGGATAGTCGATCCAATAGGACCTTCTAATGTATCCATACCCGAACCGGGTCTTAAACCGGCCGAGCAATCGGTTACAGATAATATCCCACCCCAGGTATTCGCCCCTGCATCAATCCAGTCGCAATTTTCTGTGTCCCCGGCTTCTCTTCCGTTATCTCCTGCATCTCCACCAGTATCTCTGTAAACCCAAGTAATTTATAATATTTTTTTCTTTTAATATTATAAATGGCTAACTCTAAATCTAGTGGCCCGATCGTGATAGTAGTTTCGGCAGTTATATCTCTAATAGTATTTATTATAGTGGCAGTAGTTGTTATAAATAGTGGTCCCTCAAGCACTGATACGGTGGTACCTGGTGATGGTATTATAAATGCTCCCGTGACTCCGTCACCTACTCCAGCACCTGCACCTGCACCTGTGACCACTCCTGTTCCTGCAAACACTGTTATTAACCCTCCTCCTCCGCAAGCCCCGCCTGTAGCTTCGCCTTCAGCCCCTCCTCCTCCAGTGCTTCCTACGTCAGTGCCAGCTCCTGCTGCTGCACCGGCTCCTGCTCCTGCTCCTGGTGTTGCTGCAAACATATTACCTATTTTTCTAGAAAAGCAATATAGAATCAGATTTAAAACAGCTGAAAATAAATGCTTGTTTCCTAATAATATATGGCAATGCTATGACGATCCTAATATGGTATTTAAACTCGAGAGTGCCGGTGACGAGATTGTAAGAATACATCATATACGCTCTGGGAGATGCTTGTTTATAGATTCAGGAAATCTTTCTCTTCAATCGTGGACATGCTGGAAAGACTCTAACATGGTATTCAAAATTCTGTATATAGGAAACGGGAATATAAGATTAAGACATGAGGGAACACAAAAATGCATAGCTCCAAATGAAAATAAAAACGGAGGTTCTGTTTCTGCTATAGACTGTGAACATCCAGGTACAGAAATAACACTTATAGAAGCCGTAGAAACATCGTACGTCACTCCAACCGCTTGATTATTTTATAATATATTTTTTTTCTTCTGATATTATAAAATGGTGAAACAGCCTAAAAAAAATACGATGGCCATAATTGTTTTTAGTTCACTTGCGTTGCTAGTAATTATACTAGGTATAGGGGCTATTTATTTGATACCAGAGCCAGTCCCAGTAGAAGTCGGGGAACCAGAGCCACAAGTAAAAGAAGAGGAGGTTGTAGTTACCGAACCGGCATTTCCTTCTTCTTATCTTGACAAGGAGTATAGAATAAAATTTAGTGGTATGAATAAAGACATATGCTTATATCCTAACAATACATGGGCATGTCATAATGACCCTAATATGGTCTTTAAAATAACACCCTCTGACGGCAATAAAGTTAGAGTAACGCACGTTTTAGACAATAAATGTTTATTTATAGAAAAAGATACAATGATGCTTAAAAACTGGGATTGCTGGAACGATCCTGGTATGGATTTTATAATGATAGATGCCGGGGATGGCAAAATAAAATTAAAGCATAATTTTAGTGGAAAATGTCTTAAACCAGATACTACTGAAAACGGTAGTTCTGTCAGAGGAGTTGACTGTGGTGATTCTTACAGTGAAATCACATTAATACCAGTTTAAATTTAAAAAAATAAGTATTTAAATATTAGCGAATACTTATTTTGTTTAAAACAGATTTATATTTTCTAGTGTAAAAGTAATATATGTCAAGAGACTCTGAAGAACGTTTATATACAAATAATTTTACTAAGCGACCGCAACTTAGACAGATCCCGGAAGATGACTCGAAAGGATTTAGAAGTTATTACAATGATAAAATAGAGGAGCAAACAAAAAAAGCTATATTAGAAAAGGTTAATACACAGCAAGTAAAAGCTCCGCCTAAAAGCAAGCAGATAAATGACTATTTAAAGGGGAAAACCAAGAGTCCCTTTGCTCCGAAAACTCTTAATTTTGATAATAATTTATTGTCGTCGAATGCCCTCCAGACAAAAGGACCTCCAGGGTCAGAGCGTTATAAAAAGGAAAAGGAAACTATAATATCTGTAGATAGTGCCGATAGAAACGTGTATGTCTATCCAGATGCTAATAGTTTTACTGTGAATCTTGGAAAAACATTTTTCAATGTAAAAAGCATAAGATTAGTCAGTAGTGAATTTCCAAATTCTGAAAGAGTTGTAAAGGATTCTAATTCTGGTACAGCTCAAAATAATAAAGTGACGTGGTTAAACGAGGAGGATTATAAATTCGCACTACCGACTTATTCTACAAAAACACCATTTGAAGAATATAATATAGAAGTCAATCCTGGAAATTATGCTATTAATACTATAGATGAAGAAATCAGTACGAGATTAAACGACGGGGTAAAGAGATTGGAAGGTACTGGCGACAATCATTTTTTTGTAGTAGAAAGCAATCTTGATAATGGAGTTATCTCTCTTAGCTCGTTTAAAAAGTTTACTCTTAATTCTGTTAATCCAGTTTCGACCACATTTACATCTGGGGCAGCATCTGGCTCCGATGACGAGACCACGAATAAAAGTTTTTCGGTAACTATACCCAGCCACGGGATAAGAGATAATAACTCTTATACTGCATGGGCTTCCGGTACCGTATATTCTGTAGATGATAAAGTAACATATAATAATGTAGTGTATATATGCAAGGAAGCTCATACAAGTTCTTCATCATTTTTACCCCCAATTACACAAAGTAAATGGAAAAAATTCGAGTACCAGGGAAATACAATTTATATAAACGGAATTCAATCTACCGGTGGAATACCATCAACAGTTATGAATGGTATTTTTACAAACTTTAAAGTTATATCTGCTAATACAATACAGATATTTATAGACATCAGCTGCTCCTTTACAGACGCGGGAGGAGGCAATGTTGGTATAACAGGCGTTTCTCAGCCATTCCAGCTCCTTTTTGGGGACGAAACTTTAAACGTGGGAAAGGTTTTGGGTTTCCCATTGGAAAATTCATCCGAATTTATTAGCGAAGGGTACTTATCAACATCGTCATTTAAAATAAAGGATATAACAACCGGGACTAAAACCACATTTTTTACTCAAGTAGTATATGCTGCCAAGACCATAAGCGTATCATCCGGAGGATTAACTACTATAACTACTTCTATACCACACGAATTGATAGATGGAGATGAAATTTATATAGAAGACAGTGATTGTCTACCTAGTATAGATAGTTTTGTAACAGATAGCTATCTAGACCAAGTATATTATACGGTAACTAGGGTAGACGACACGTCATTTACAATATCTGCAGATGTGACTACAGCTGGTACATTTTGTTCAGTAGTATTTCCCGATGGTGATAACCAGCTCGTATCGACAACTGTTTTTACTGTCAGTTCTTTGGCCCCGGATACAGACCCGTCTGTAGCTGTTATAACAACTACAGCATCTCATGGGCTAGTAGCTGGCAATATAATTTTACTTGTTACAAATTCTATAACTGGTGGTACCAGCCTTCCTGCTTTAAATTCTAATTTTACCGTAATATCTGCTCCTAGTGCTACGGAATTGACTATTAGTTACACACTAGAAGACACGTTCACATCACCTATTTTAGTATCAAAAGTAAAATACGGGGGAGATAAAATAGAGATAGACGGGGGAGTTTTCAGTACCCCTAATATATCTGGAGCATTTTTAGTAGAGGATTCTACATCAACAAGCTTTGCTATAGATTTTGAATCGTCATTTATAGACCAAGCGACTATCAAGGATGGTATAATACGTTCAGACGTATTAACAATGTATCACCCAAATCACTCGTTTAACAAAGTTATTAGAAGTGGTAATAACGAGTTTGCATTTGACATTGGTAATAATCAGCTCACTTTACAGGAAGATACTGGAAGTAAATTTACTCTTGTGTATCCTACAGGAGACCAGACAAGTGCCGAAATAGTATCATATCTCGGGCCAGCATTATCAGCTTTGAGTCCAAATTCCAGAACATACACTATCGCCTTTACTAGCGATATATTTACTATAACAATCTCTTCCGGGACTTTCAAAATACTTGGGACAGAAAGTAATATACTACAGGGCTTTAGAATATCACAAGTTGATACGGCTCTTGCAGCAAGTTTTTCTGGCAGTTTATTAACAGCTAATTCTACATTTTTACTTCCCCATGAAATATATGGGCAGACGTTAAAAATTCTTGATATACAAGACGATTCTTCTGAAAATTTAACAGCCAGTTTATGGCTTGGGAAGCTAACAAGTAATACATATACCGGGAATAATATATTGACTAATTATGCAACTGCCGATCCTATAATATTCCCAGAAGCTGATGAAATATACGTGGGAGGTGTTCTTCAAACACTTGGAGTAGATTATACCGCGACGCTGTATTCGTCGACTATATCATTTACAGTTGCTCCAGGCTCCGGAGTTGCTATCGATATACAAACTGTTACGACTACACAGGCTGACACGGATTATACTGGCGACGGGAGTACCGTTACCTTTTTAGCAGATGATGACATCCTTGACAGCTCTCTTTTATCAGTATATGCTAATGATATTGCGGGGCTTTTAACACAGGGTGTGGATTACACAATAACTTTACCGAGATCAATAGTATTTACTGTAACTCCTCCTATAGATTATATATTTCAAATCAGAAATATAGTAAATAACAGCTTTGTAACAAAAGAGCAGCCATCTGGAAAGGTTTTTGGTTCGTATGTATATCTTGGAACCTTGCCTACCCCGACCTCGTATATTATTATGGATGGGTTTTACGACACTGTCAATGTTGCTAATACTAGTACCATAAGAATCCCGTCCGGAAAAAACATTTCTGGTTATACGGACGCTGGAGCAAGTGGTCCTAGCGGGCAACCATATTTTTACAATTCAAACGGTATATTAGAGACCGATTATAATGATTACACGACGCATAACATAACAGATGTTATAGATATTTTAGATGTGGATACCATAGACCAGGCTGCCACATATGGGGTGGACAGTATACTGGGGGCAGGAGATAATCTCAAGGTTTATAGAGTAGATGGTAGCCCTGTTAATACTGATAGCTTGTTCTCTATGAAGCTATCTAAATTAAATAATAATACTTTTACTGTAAATAAAATTATAAATAAAGACTTTTATAATTTCAAAATCCCGGGCCAATATGCTGATACTACTTCGTATACTTCAACTGGTTTATATATGAGTAGTTATAAAAATGGATTTTCATATAAACAAGATAGTAGCGGTACATCGGCCGGAAGTAATTTAGGAACAGGGCCCTTTTCAGGATTAAAATTAAGTGGTAATAATTATGTATTCTTAACATCACCAGGTCTAGAAACAATTGTCAATACGAATATTATAAATGATGTATTTGCTAAACTGCTTCTTTCTGAACCGCCTGGTAATATAATATTTAATTCTTTTATAGCAAACGCTAAAATATTTGACACTGTTCCATTGGCTAAATTAGAAAAACTAGAATTCAAGGTTACTGGCGCCGACAGTTTCTTGTACGATTTTAATAATAATGACTTTTCATTTTCACTCGAGATTATAGAATATGTTGATTCATTAAAGAATACTGGTATCAGCTCAAGAACAGGCTCAGTGGATACCTCGGGTCAATTAAAAGCTGTGTATACCGCCGAAAGTGATAAATTAGCAGAATCGTCTGGAAATAATAAAAAATAAAAAAGATGTAAAATACGTTTATATTTTTTATTTTTTATATGGTCTAATTATAAAATGGATTATAAACAATCTGGTATAGATGATATGTTTGGTGAAAATGCCTTTATAAATCACAAAGTGAGAGCACCAAAAAAAGCCGATCGTGACAATAAAAAGGAAGAGCGCGAAGCCAAGAAAGCTGAACAAGAAGCTAAAAAAGCTGAGCGTGAAGCTAAAAAAGCTGAACAAGAAGCTAAAAAAGCTGAGCGTGAAGCCAAGAAAGCTGAACGCGAGAACAAAAAGGAAGAGCGTGAAGCCAAGAAAGCCGAACAAGAAGCCAAGAAAGCCGAACAAGAAAAACGTGCTAAAAAAGTAGAGGAAGACAGGAAAAGGGAAGAATCCGAGTTGGAAAAAGCCAGAAAAGACGAGGTTGCCAGAAAAGAGCTCGAAGCTGAAAAGATTAGAAAGGCAAAAGAAGATGAAGAAGCTAGGAAAAGGGAGATGGAGGCTGCTAGAATTTTGGCAATAGAGGAGGCTAAAAAGGCCGCGAAACACGAGGCCGAAAACGAAGCTCGCGATAAAAAACTAGCAGAAGAAGAGGAGATCAAAAGAGATGCCGAAAACAAGATCAAAAGAGATGCTCTTAAAGAAGAAGAGGTTCGTAAAAACCAGAAAACTGGTAATAAATTATCTTCCAACAGAGTTCCAAAGATATTTCAAGAACGTGTTAGCAGACCACCATTTGATCCTAGAAACTCGCGATTAATTTAAAAAAAAAATTTCACTGTAAATAAACAATGGAGATGGTACCAAGAAAAAATCAGGAGAAAAAGAAAAAAAGAGCTGAAAAGGAAGCAAAGAAAAATGCTGGTAAAAAGGATGTTGGAAAACTTAGAGAAGAGATGGCAGCTCTAGAGAATGAAAAAATAGAGAATCCGGGATTTCTAGAAGAAAGAGCAGCAGAGATTGCACCATATATGTACAAAGAAACTCCTACTTTATTTAAAGTAATTTATACCGAATCTGAAAATGATCATGTAGAGATAAGTAATTTTATCCTGGATAATATAGAAAAAATGAATAACGGAGATTTGTCAAAAGACGATGGAACTGAAAAAATCGGTAGAATGTTGTTTGAAAAACTTGTAAAACCAAAGATAAG
>Ga0209533_1002088_pt1 | contig 18428 bp, 14 predicted proteins | sample COG_04_FD_184748 | JGI IMG/M metagenome (GOLD analysis project Ga0209533, IMG submission 184748) | Pelagic Microbial community sample from North Sea - COGITO 998_met_04 (SPAdes) (version 2) | ecosystem: Environmental > Aquatic > Marine > Neritic zone/Coastal water | place: Helgoland, sampling...
GAACAAAGGGGTTTTATTTACATGACAAGCCAACTGGAACTTGGTCAACCTACCTATATACGCCTAAACCTAAGTTATATGAGGAGATTTCTTATTTATGCCAAGGATTGGTTCGATATAAAAAAACAGAAACAAAAGGGATGGGATTTGTAGAGGGGTTTTTTTTAAACGAAACGGCTCATGGGGAATGGAAAAAATATAACTATTACGGCGAATTAGAATCCTCTAGAAGCTTTAGAAAAGGAAATTATCATGGACCAGTAAAAATTTATAAAAACAATGCTGTAATTGTAGAAGGTCAATTTGCCTATGGAGATAGTACAGGTAATTGGACATTCTTTTATCCTAATGGAAAGGTAAACCAGAAAGTTGTTTTTAATAATAATCCGTATATAGATTCAACCGTGCAAGAGCAACATACAACCTTTAGGATTGAAGAAGTTACAAAGGTGTTTGGAACTTTTAATTGGATATCATTTAGGTTTAAAGACTATTTTTCAAATAACATTTACACTTATCCTAAACTGTTTCCTGAGTTTGAAAAATCTTATGACTTTTACCCTATTACTTACCCACCAGCATTTGCAGGAATTTACAATGAATTTGTAGACTATTTTTTAAGAAATTTAGTTGAAATTTATAAGGATGAATCAGAAAATCTAAAAGGCAACTTAGGGCTAGAGGTTGAAATTGATGAATTTGGGGAAGCTTCAAAAGTTTTTGTAAGAAAAGGTTTAGGAAATAATTTAGATGAAATGGCAAAGAAAATGACCAATTATCTTCCTTATTTTGAGCCTAAACTAGTTGCAGGAATACCCCAAGAAGGAGTTTTAAAAATTAATGTTTCCAATGTTAATAGTTTATTCGACTAAAATTAAATCTATTGAAATTTAGTATTCAAGTAGTAATTTTTATTTTTTCGGTTGCTCCAAATTTGATTTTTGCAAAAAAAATTACCAAAAAATTAACTTCCGAATTAAAAATAGTTTACCAAGTTAACCACCAAGACACATCCATTAAAAATGGGTTTTACGAAGAGTATTTTCAGAATACATTATTGGTAAAAGGAAACTACCAAAACAATCAAAAAAGTGGAAATTGGGAGTGGAATTATTCAAACGGGAAAAAACACATAATTGCCTCTTTTGAAAATAATAAAAAGCATGGCCAATGGAAATATTTCCACCAAAATGGAAATTTAAAAGCAACCATTAGTTTTAAAAATGGATTAAAATCAGGTACTTGGGTAGCATATAACATAACAGGAAACAAAACCTCTATTGCCAATTATCAAGCCGATAGCCTTTTTGGTGAGCAAGTTCAATATCATGAAAACAACGAAATAGCTATTTATAAAACTATTGGAATTGCAGAAGGCAAAAAACAAATATCAATTTCAAAATATTACGACAACGCAAAGCTTTTTGAAAGTTATGTTTTAATAAACCAAAAAATTGATGGTGATTACAAAAAATATCATCCATCAGGAATAATTTGGGAGGATTTTACCTACCAAAATGGAGATTTGATTTTGGTAAATAAAATGCAAAATGCAACAGGCAAAAAGCTTTTTATGGGGTCGTTTAGAGAGGGAAATGGCGAATTATTTAGATACCATGGAAACGGACTAAAATACAGCCAAGAAAACTATAAAAATGGAAAACTTTACGGAAAGGCATTGTACTTTATCGATAATGTGTTACGCGTTGATGGCTTCTACTTTAAGGGCAAACCAATGAGTACCTGGAAATATTACAGTGAATACAAAAAGCTTTTAGAAGATCGAATTTATTTTGGTTTAAACGATTACCAATACGTTGTTGAATATGGAATAAGCGGAGAAGAAAGGTTTGAGGGAGAAGAGGTAAGTGGGCTAAAAACCGGCACTTGGAAAGAGTATAATTTTTATGGAGACTTGTCTTCAATTTCTAATTATCATTTTGGGGAATTAAACGGAGAGTTTAAAAGATTTGATGGAAATATCATGTTGGAAAAAGGCGGATATTTTTACGGTGAAAAAGTAGGTAGGTGGCAAACGTTCAACAAATCAGATAAAGTGGTATACGAAGAAGTTTACGCCAAATCGGTTTCTTTTGATACTACCTCAGTTCAAATTGAAAAAAAACCTCTAGTATTTAATCCGTCTTCGAACTTTAAATTTTCACCAAATATTAAGGCCTTAAATTTTATATCGAATTCGTTAAAAGAAGACGAATATATTAACCAATACATTACTCTACCTAACGAGGCAGAGCAATTAAATGTAAAAGGAACTGTTATTGCGCATCTTTATGTAAACGAATTTGGCGCCATAGAAAAAATAAAAATTCAAAGAGGCATAGGTTTTGGATGCGACAAAGAGGTTAAACGTGTATTAAATTTGTTACCACATTATGAACCTGCTTTATTTGATGGCATGCCTAAAGAAACCATACTGGTTAAAGAATTCACTTTTGGTGAAGACCTTTAATATTTTGGTTATTGCCTTATTGCTTCAAGCATGTTCTGCAAGTAAAGCTTTAGAAAGTGGTAATTATGATTTAGCCATTTCTCGAGCCGTATCAAAACTAGAGAGGCAGCCAAACAACTATACATCAATAGAAACTTTAAAATCAGCTTACCAAAAAAGCACCCAAAGTGAACTTGAAAAAATTGAAACTCTAAAAAATGAAAATACAGCCGAAAGTTGGGAAAGTGCATTTTTTAGCTATGAACAAATAATACGAAAGCAGCGTCAAATTTCGGGATTAGAATCTTTAGACCAAATTTTATCGTTTAACGATTTTAATGGAGAAGCTGAAAATGCAAAAACAAAAGCTGCCATTTTGTTTTTTGAAAAAGGCGAAAAGGTTTTAGAAAATGCAATAACCAAAAGAGATTACCAAATTGCTTATGAGCTTCTTTCGAAAACAAATAAATATTCACCAAATTATAAAAATGTAACCGATTTATTGGCCGCTACAAAAGAACAAGGCACTTACCATATTTTAATAACCATTGAAAACCCAAATAACCTCGCATTGCCTGATGAGTTTATTCCAATGCTTACCCAATTTAAAGAGGAAAAACTGAATAAAACTTGGGCCATTTTTTATAGTAAATACGAAATAGGAAAAATTTATGATTACAACGCCAATTTGGTTTTAGAAGCCTTTGCAGTTGGCTCTGACAAAACAGAAACCAAAAAGTACAATGAAGAAAGAGATGTAATTACCTCATATAAAATTGAAAAAGACGAAAAAGGCAATGTAAAAAAAGATGATAAAGGCGAAGTAATCAAAACCCCTGTTTACACAACTAAAAAAGCTTCAATAACAAAAACTATTCGAAGTAAAGAGGCTTTTGTAAGGGGAAACTTACAGCTAATTGATAATTTTAATATGAATACTTTTAAAACTGTAAATGTTTCGGGAAATTATAAATTTGAAAGTGAAACAGCAACCTACAAAGGCGATGAAGTCGCGCTGAGCAAAGACACAAAAAGCTTGATTAAAGCAAAGCTAAAACCTTTCCCAACTTATAAATCTATATTGATGGATGCTGGAGCAGACCTAAGAAGCAATTTATTTCTGAAACTGAGAATTAACCAAAACCAGTTTGGTGAATAACTCCTTGTATTTTTGCAAGCATATTGAAACTTAAATACCAATTAATTTTTGTAAAAACCTTAACTCTTTCCAAACTTTGGAACGCGGGGGTTTTGTTTGTAAGCTATTACCTTTCGCTTTGGTTAAAAAAACCATTGGTTTGGGGTATGCCAGCAAGTATGTCTATTGAACCCACAACAGCCTGTAATTTAAGATGCCCCGAGTGCCCTAGTGGATTGAGAAGTTTTACTCGCCCAACAGGTAATTTGCAACAAAAACTGTTAGAGAAAACTATTGCCGATACCAAAAAGTATTTAACCACTTTAACGTTTTACTTTCAAGGCGAACCTTTTATCAATCCCAATTTTTTGGATATGGTAAAAACAGCTTCAGATAATAATATTTACACCATTACATCTACAAATGCTCACTTTTTAACGCCTCAAAATGCTGAAAAATCTGTAACAAGCGGTCTTCATAAGATGATAATTTCCATAGATGGAACCACCCAAGAAACCTATCAGCAATATCGTAAAGAAGGCACCCTAAGTAAAGTTATAGAAGGAGCCAAAAATATGGTTGAGGCCAAAAAGAAACTCAACAGTTTAACTCCGTTATTGGTATTTCAGTTTTTAGTGGTAAAACCAAACGAACATCAAATTGATGAGGTTTATAAACTTGCGGATGAAATTGGCATTGATGAAGTTACCTTAAAAACAGCCCAGATTTATGATTTCGAAGATGGAAACCCTTTAATTCCAGAAAACGAAAAATACTCTCGCTATACCAAACTAGCCATTGGAAAATATAAAATAAAAAACAAGCTTTTAAATCAATGTTGGCGTATGTGGCAAGGTTCTGTAATTACTTGGGATGGCAAAGTTGTGCCTTGTTGTTTTGACAAAGATGCCCAGCACCAAATGGGAAATATATCAATACAAAGCTTCAAAGATGTTTGGCACAGCAAACCCTATAAAAATTTTAGAAAAGCTTTACTTACTTCAAGAAGCGAAATAGATATTTGTAAAAATTGCTCAGAAGGTACTGAAGTTTTTGCTTAAGGTTTTGGAATAATAAATTTTATTGCGGTTCCAATACCTAACTCTGAATCAATCCAGAATTTTCCTTCGTTGTGTTTAACAAAATAATAGGCTTTCGTTAAGCCAAAACCACCGCCCATAGTTTTTTTATCTCTCATATTGGTTGCTCGGTAACCAAACTCTACCACTTTATCAATTTCATTTTGTGGAATACCATGGCCATTGTCTTTTACCTCAAAAGAAATATCTTTTTCTGTTTCAGTTAATATAGCGTCTATTTGACCTCCAAAAGGAGTATATTTTCTGGCATTAGCCATCAAATCTCTCATGATATCAATAACCTTATCATGACAAAAAATAGTTGTATTGTCTAAACTATTAATGTTAGAATGAACCAAATAATCGTTAGGTAATTGCTCTGTATCTTTGTATATGATTCGGTATTTTCCTTTGGCATTTTTTTCTACAGCTTTAAAAAACTGTATAAAGCTATCTTCAATTTCCTCAACATTAAAAACCTTCCAGCCACCATCATTCTGGAGTCTTTTGTTCATTTCCCCAACCCGTTTATCAATTACTTCAAAAACACTGTATATGTTTTCTCTTTCTTCAATAATGTCCTTGTTGGTTAAAGCTTCGGGATATTTTTCTAGGGTTTTCTCAAATTTCTCGAAAAAAGAAGATTTTAAATTTGGATAATTTTTAAGGTTTTTAATAAGTTGGAATCTGCTTTTTAAAACATCCTTTAAATTATGAATTAACTTGGTGTTTTCGTTGAGAACGCCTTCAATACCTAAATCAAATTCAATTAAATAACAAAGAGATGTAACCACAGAAAGAACATTGTAAAAGCTATGCATGTCGAGCATAGATTGTTCTTCTGAAGATAAAGGAAGGTACTTGGTTATTTCCATATATAAGCCGTCCAATTTACCTATAAAAATGTTGTAAAGGTTTAGTTTATTCGCATTATTTTTAGAGCAAAATTTAACAAATGCAAAATCACGAAATTGATTACAAAATCATAGGCGAAGAAATGCAATGTGTTGAGATAGAACTCGACCCAAATGAAACCGTTATTGCTGAAGCGGGCGGCCTAATGTATATGAATAGCAACATCGAAATGAATACCATTTTTGGCGATGGCTCAAACCAAGACTCAGGAATTTTTGGCAAACTTTTGAGTGGCGCAAAACGTGTATTAACAGGCGAAAGCTTGTTTATGACAACCTACACACATCGAGGTTCAGGTAAATCTCATGTTTCTTTCGCGTCTCCTTATCCTGGTAAAATTATACCTCTTAATTTAGAAAACTATGGAGGCAAAATAATTTGCCAAAAAGATGCCTTTTTGTGCGCAGCAAAAGGCGTTGCAGTTGGTATTGCTTTTCAAAAAAGATTAGGGGTAGGTTTTTTTGGTGGCGAAGGCTTTATCATGCAAAAACTTGAAGGAGACGGAATGGCGTTTGTACATGCAGGAGGAACAATTGTTGAAAAAACACTTCAACCTGGCGAAACCCTTAAAGTAGATACAGGCTGTTTAGTAGCTTTAACGCAAGATGTAGATTATGATATAGAAATGGTTAAGGGCATAAAAACTGCTTTTTTTGGTGGCGAAGGTTTATTTTTAGCTTCCCTTCGTGGACCCGGAAAAGTTTGGATACAATCTTTACCTTTTTCAAGGTTGGCAAGCAGAATATTTGCAGCTGCTCCTCAAATGGGAGGCAAACAAAAAGGCGAAGGAAGTGTTTTAGGAGGGTTAGGCAATTTGCTTGATGGCGATAACAGATTTTAAAATTTAAACCAATCAACATGAAAAAATTAATTTACAGTTTAGCTTTTGTAGCAATTGTTGCGATAACTGTTGCATTTACAAATGCCCCTGAAGGACCAGAAATAAAAACCCTAGAAATAGGAAAAACCGCTCCAGAAATTGGTACCATGCTAAAACAAACCAATGGAGAAGAGTTAATGCTAAGAACACTTGTGAGTAAAAAAGGGTTGTTGGTTGTTTTTTCTTGCAACACTTGTCCTTTTGTGGTGGCTTGGGAAGATAGATACAATGATATTTATGATTTATGCAAAGCCAACGGAATTGAAATGATTTTGGTAAACTCAAACGAAGCAAGAAGAGATGGTGATGATGCCCCAAAAGCCATGGATAAACACGCCGAAAAATTGGGCTACAAAGCCAATTATTTAATTGATGAAAAATCAAGTTTGGCCAATGCTTGGGGAGCAAGAACAACACCTCATGTTTTCTTATTCGACCCCCAATTTATTTTAAGATACGAAGGCGCTATTGACGATAACCACAAAAACAAAGAAGAGGTTACCCAACAATATTTGATGAATGCCATTAAAAACCTAGGAGAAGGCAAAACTATTGACCCAGCAAACACAAAGGCTTTAGGCTGCAGTATAAAGCGGGTTTAACTCACCAAAATTATAAGGGGCATCGCCCCTTTTTTTATGCAATAATTTTAGAGTAATCCAACCATTTAAAGCGCAAATTGCCATTGTAAATTGTAATTTCGCAGCCTTAAATTTTTACTATGTATCGTACGCACAATTGTGGAGAATTAAACATAAACAACCTAAACCAAAATGTAACCTTGGCGGGATGGGTTCAAAAAAGTAGAGACCTTGGCGGGATGACTTTTGTTGACCTTAGAGATCGCTATGGTATTACCCAATTGGTTTTTAATTCAGAAACCAATAAAACTTTGGCAGATCAAGCCCAAAAGTTAGGAAGAGAGTTTGTTATTCAAGCGGCAGGTAAGGTGATTGAAAGAGAAAGTAAAAATGCAAAAAATCCTACCGGCGAAATAGAAATTGAAGTTTCAGAATTAAACATTTTAAATGCTTCAAAAACACCTCCTTTTACCATCGAAACCGAATCTGATGGTGGAGATGAGTTGCGCATGAAATACAGGTATTTAGATTTAAGAAGAGAGCCGCTTCAACAAAACATTGCTTTGCGTCACAGACTTTCAGTTGAAACAAGAAAGTATTTAGATGCTCAACATTTTTTCGAAATAGAAACACCATTTTTAATCAAATCAACACCTGAGGGGGCAAGAGATTTTGTGGTTCCATCAAGAATGAACAAAGGTCAGTTTTATGCTCTTCCTCAATCGCCACAAACCTTTAAGCAAATTTTAATGGTAAGTGGTTACGACAGGTATTTTCAAATTGTTAGATGCTTTAGAGATGAAGATTTGAGAGCCGACAGGCAACCTGAATTTACCCAAATAGATTGCGAAATGGCTTTTGTTGAGCAAGAAGATATTTTGCAAACTTTCGAAGGGCTTGTTAGACATTTATTCAAAACCGTAAAAGGAATCGAGTTACCAGAATTTGTTAGAATGCCTTACAGCGAAGCCATGGAAAAATATGGTTCAGATAAACCAGATTTACGTTTCGGGATGGAGTTTGTAGATTTTACAACTCTTGGGCAAGGCAAAGGCTTTAAAGTGTTTGATTCTGTAGAAGCCATATTAGGCATCAATGCTTCAGGTTGTGCTAACTATTCAAGAAAAGAACTGGACGCCCTAACCGATTTTGTTAGAAAACCACAAATTGGGGCAAATGGTTTGGTATATGTAAAATGCAACGAAGATGGAACCTTTAAATCATCAGTAGATAAATTCTTTAACCAAGCACAATTGGCCGAATGGGCTGAAAAAGCAGGAGCTGAAAAAGGCGATTTATTATTGCTTTTGGCTGGCGATAAAGCCAAAACCCAAAAACAACTCAATGAGTTACGTTTAGAAATGGGCAACAAATTAGGTCTTAGAGATAAAACGGTTTATGCACCAATGTGGGTTTTAGATTTCCCATTGTTGGAGTGGGATGAAGACACCAAACGTTTTTATGCCATGCATCATCCTTTTACTTCACCTAAACCAGAAGATATACCATTATTAACCGAAAATCCAGGTAAAGTAAGAGCAAATGCTTACGATATGGTAATTAACGGTGTTGAGCTTGGTGGAGGGTCAATTAGAATTCACGACAAAGAAGTTCAAAAAAATATGTTTACGCTTTTAGGTTTTTCTGATGAAGAAGCACAAGCACAATTTGGCTTTTTGATGAACGCATTTGAATACGGTGCTCCTCCTCATGGTGGTATAGCTTTTGGTTTCGATAGACTTTGTGCTATGTTTGGTGGCCACGACTCAATTAGAGATTATATCGCTTTCCCAAAGAACAATTCAGGAAGAGATTTAATGATTGATTCTCCATCAGTTATTTCTACTGAGCAAATGGTAGAATTGGGTTTAGATTACCGAACAGAGTCTTAAACAAGAAATAATCACACAAAAAAAACCTCCAACTGAAAAGTTGGAGGTTTTTTTATTCCATTTTTTGAGGCTACAAAGTACCTCTTTTTTCTTGCTCTCTTTCTATTGATTCGAAAAGTGCTTTGAAGTTTCCTGCTCCAAATCCTCTAGCACCCATTCTTTGAATAATTTCAAAAAATAAGGTAGGCCTATCTTCAACAGGTTTGGTGAAAATTTGCAACAAATAGCCTTCTTCGTCGGCATCTATCATAATACCCAAAGCTTTTAGTTTTTCAATGTCTTCAGTCAACTCGTGGTTATGGGCCGCAAGCCTTTTGGGTACTAAATTGTAATACTCATCTGGAGGGGTAGATAAAAACTCAACTCCTCTAGATCTCAATTTAGAAACTGTGGTTAAAATATCATTTGTAGCTACAGCAATGTGTTGTACGCCCGGGCCTTCGTAAAAGTCTAGATACTCTTCAATTTGAGATTTTTTCTTGCCTTCTGCAGGTTCGTTAATTGGGAACTTTATTCTGCCATTTCCGTTGCTCATTACTTTACTCATCAAGGCTGAATACTCAGTATGAATTTGTTTATCATCAAACGATAAAAAGTTTACAAAGCCCATTACATCTTCGTACCATTTTACCCAAGTGTTCATTTCGCCCCAACCAACGTTACCAACCATGTGGTCTATATATTTTAAGCCAACTGGCTCAGGGTTGTAATCAGATTCCCAATTTATATAACCTGGTAAAAAATGGCCGTTGTAATTTTTTCTTTCTACAAAAACATGAACTGTTTCGCCATAAGTATAAATTCCTGACCTTACAACTTCGCCATGCTCATCTTTTTCAATGGTTGGTTCCATAAAAGATTTTGCCCCTCTACTTGTCGTTTCTTTCCATGCTTGTGCGGCATCTTCAACCCAAAGGGCCACAAACTTTACGCCGTCGCCATGTTTGGCTAAATGTTGGTTAATTGGCGAGCTAGAGTTTAACGGAGTAGTTAATACTAACCTAATTTTATCTTGTTTTACAACGTAAGAAGAGTATTCTTTACAACCCGTTTCTAAGCCTTTGTAAGCATAAGATTGAAACCCAAAGGCAGTTTTGTAGAAATGTGCCGCCTGTTTGGCGTTTCCAACATAAAACTCAACGTAATCGGTTCCTAATAAAGGTAAAAAATCTTGCGCGTCTTCAAAGATTTTTTCCAAACCATAATCAACGCTTTTTAATCCATTTTCTGTTGCCATAATTTTTTTATTAATGCTTCAAAATATAAAATTTAATGTTCTAACCAAGATTGGTAATACTTTCCATCTGCAATTTGCATAGCAGCTTCAGTTACCATCAATGGTTTAAAAGTATCAACCATAACAGCCAATTCATCTGTTTTTTCCTTACCAATACTTCTTTCCATAGCACCGGGGTGTGGACCATGAGGAATACCGGCAGGATGCACAGAAATATGACCTGGCCCAATATCATTTCGGCTCATAAAATCGCCGTCTACATAATACAAAACTTCATCAGCATCTATGTTAGAATGGTTGTAAGGAGCCGGAACCGAATCAGGATGATAATCGTAAAGCCTCGGCACAAAAGAGCAAATCACAAAAGCATCGGTTTCGAATGTTTGATGAATTGGAGGTGGTAAATGAATCCTTCCTGTAATAGGCTCAAAATCATGAATAGAGAAAGCATATGGATAGTTATATCCATCCCAACCTACTACATCAAATGGGTGCGAAGCATACAAAAAGTCATTTAAAAAACCTTGTTTTTTTACTTTAATTATAAAGTCTCCAGATTGGTTGTGGGTTTCTAAACTATGAGGTTTTCTTATATCGCGCTCGCAATATGGAGAATGCTCTAGAAGTTGGCCAAACCAATTGCGGTATCTTTTTGGGGTGTAAATAGGTCTTTTCGATTCAACAATAAAAAGTCGGTTATCGCTAGTATCAAACTCAATTTGGTAAATCATACCTCTTGGTACAACCAAATAATCGCCATATTTAAAATCGAGTGTTCCTAATAAAGATTTTAGTTTTCCTGTTCCTTTATGCACAAATATTACCTCATCCGAGTCTGCATTTTTGTAAAAGTAATCTTGCGATAAATTAGTTGGTGCTGCCAAAGCAATTTGAACATCTTGGTTCATTAAAACCACTTTTCGCGATTCTAAATAATCAGCTTCAGGCTTCACATTAAATCCGTGTAAACGAAGGGATTTTAAGTTGTTTTCAACTGCAATTTTAGGCGCAATATTTACAGAGCTTAAAATTTCTTTTACTTGCGTTGGTCTTTGCTCGTGGTATAGTAAAGATGACATGCCATCAAACCCGATGGTGCCAAATAATTGTTCGTAGTAAAAACTGCCATCAGACTTTTTGAAAACAGTGTGTCTTTTTGGGGGAATTTTTCCCAATTGATGATATATCGGCATAGTGGAAAATTTGGTGCAAATTTAAGAAACCAATACGGCCTTAATAAATGATAAATCTCAACTTTGGTTAATTTAGAACAGAAAAAAATTATGCTTCAAAATATGATAGATTTGCGGGGCAATTTAGAAAAAGAAATAAATGGAAAGAATTCTTGTTGTTGGCGCATTAGGGCAAGTTGGTAGAGAACTTCTACAAGCCTTAAACTTAAAGTTTGGGATAGAAAATGTTATATCATCTGATATAAGACAGTCCCAAGACATAGAAAATCAGCAAGAAATTTTAGATATACTTGACAAAGACGGTCTTGCTAATCTTGTAAAAAGAGAAAAAATAACCCAAGTTTATAACCTAGCAGCATTGCTATCGGCAACAGCCGAAAAAAACATAAAGTTTGCTTGGCAACTTTCTATTGATGGGCTTTTTAACGTTTTAGACCTTGCCAAAGAAGGATTGATAAAAAAAGTTTTTTGGCCTAGTTCAATTGCTGTTTTTGGGCCAACTACCCCTAAAGAAAATACACCTCAAAATACTATTGTTGAACCCAATACAGTTTATGGAATTGGAAAGCAAGCTGGTGAGCAATGGTGTAATTATTACAATCAAAAATTTGGAGTAGATGTTAGAAGCATTCGTTATCCTGGTTTAATTGGCTACAAAAGTTTGCCAGGTGGAGGAACCACAGATTATGCTGTAGATATTTTTTATGAAGCCTTAAGAAAAGGCAGTTATGAATGCTTTTTGAGTGAAAACTCAACTTTACCTATGATGTATATGGAAGATGCTATTAGGGCTACTGTTAGTATTATGGAAGCAGCAAAAGAGCAAATTAAAATACGGACTTCATACAATTTAGCTGGGTTTAGCTTTTCTCCAGCCGATTTAGCTGTAGCTATAAAAAAGCATATTCCAGACTTTGAAATTTCTTACAAACCAGACTTCAGAAATGATATTGCAGCTACTTGGCCTGCTTCAATTGATGATTCTAGAGCAAGGCAAGATTGGGGTTGGAAACCAAACTTTACTATTGAAGGTTTGGTTGAAATAATGTTGCGAGAACTTAAAACAAGAATTTAATGAGGAGGCTTATTTTATTTTCTATTACACTATTGATTTTTGGTTGTGCGCCTGAGCAGAAAAAACAAGAATTCAATAAACCTGTAAAACCATCTATAGCAACGAAACCTTATTTTTCTCCTTTTAATGCTGATTCGGCTTATAATTTTGTTCAAGCTCAGGTAGCATTTGGTCCAAGAGTTCCTAACACAAAACCACATCAAGAAACAGCTAAATATTTAGAACAAACCCTAAAAAGATTAGGAGCAGATGTTCTTGTTCAAAAGGCTCAAGTAACAGCTTATAACGATGAAAAACTCAATATTTTTAACATAATAGGAAGAGTTTTTCCTGAAAAAGAAAACCGCGTTTTGCTTTTTGCCCATTGGGATTCGAGACATATTGCAGACAGAGATAAAAACGAAGAAAATAAAGATCAACCCATTTTGGGAGCCAATGATGGAGCAAGTGGAGTAGGAGTAATTTTAGAAGTAATTAGAGCACTGCAAGCCGATTCGACTAAACCAAATATTGGAGTAGATGTAATCTTTTTTGATGCCGAAGATTATGGTCAACCCAATGATGTACAAATGGGCCAAAAGGCAGATACTTGGTGTTTGGGTTCGCAATATTGGGCCAACAACCCTCCAATAAAAAACTTTAAACCAAAATACGGAATTTTACTAGACATGGTAGGAGCTGCGGATGCATTTTTCCCTCAAGAAGGTGTAAGTTTATATTATGCTAGAGGCATTGTAAATAAAGTGTGGAGCATAGCAGCAAGACTCGGATACATGAGTTATTTTTCGGGTCAGATAAACGAAGGAGGTATTACAGATGACCATGTTTACGTTAATAGAATTGCCAAAATTCCGTCAATAGATATTATTCATTACGATGTAAATACCCAAGATTTTGGAGACTTCCATCATACCCAAAAAGATGATATGAGTATTATTTCTAAAAGCACTTTGAAAGTTGTTGGAGAAGTAGTTTTGGCTACAATACATAGCGAACCATGAAACTAGATATTGCCAAATTATTATTAAGGTTAACAGTTGGTGTTTTTATGCTTGTAAACCATGGTATTCCCAAGCTCTCGAAAATAATCATGGGTAATTTTGAATTTGGAAACCCAATTGGAATTGGTGAAGCACCAAGTTTGTTTTTAGCTGTATTTGCAGAGTTTTTCTGCTCTATTTTTATAATAATAGGATTTAAGACGAAATGGGCAACTGCGCCCCTAGCTTTTACAATGTTTGTAGCGGTTTTTATTGTTCATCTAACCGACCCATTTGCCAAAAAAGAGTTGGGCTTTATTTATTTAGTTTCTTACATAATAATTTATTTGATTGGGCCAGGTAAATATTCCTTTGACAAAAAGTAATTAATCACTTATCTTACAGTAAAAAATACTTAATTCTTTTTGCATTTTTGGAGTATGCAATTAAGTACTCAAATTGTTGGAGACCCTAGTGAATTTGATTTTAGGCATAGGCTACTAAACCTAATTAGTTTTATTGGGTTGCTGTTGTGTTTGTTTATTGCAGTTTCGAGTCATTGGTTAATCGAGATAGAGTTAACATTGGCACTTTATACCACCTTTGTTTTAACCTCTTTAGGCTATGTCTTTTCTAGGTTTTTTGGAAACCCAACCATTGCTTACACTCTATTTTATGTAGTTACCGTTTTCGGCGTAGCATCTAATTACATTTATGGAGCAGGCCATAAAGAAACAAGTTTATTTTGGCTTTTTACCGCAACAGTTTTAATTACCTTAGGCTCTCCAAAAGCTTGGATAAAGTATATCATTGCTGGTTTGATTGCTATGTTTTTGATACTTTTTTTTATTGACATAAATTACCCAAATATTATTGTTTCTTCATATGAAAACGATAGTCAATTTTATGCAGATTTAACCATATCAATTTTAGTAGGATTAATCTTTTGTGGTTTAGGGATTTATTTGTTCGCAAAACAATACGACAAAGAAAAAGATGAAGTCGAAAAGAAATCGATTGAGCTCAAAAAACAAAGAGATGAATTCGAAAAATTAAATGCAGAAAAACTAAAGCTGCTTTCTATAATTAGTCATGACTTTAAGGCGCCTCTCGATTCAATAGATAGTGCATTGAGCTTTTACAACGAAGGAATTATAGAAGAAAAAAATCTTAGACAGCAACTTCTAGCACAAACAAGAAATACATCGCAACTTCTCACCAATTTACTGTTGTGGTCTAACAACCAAATAATAAACACAAAGCCAGATTTAAAACCTATTGAAATCAATAAAATATTAGAAAAAGTATTTTTTACTTACGTTCCTATTGCCGATCAAAAAAACATTTTGTTACAACTATGTAATATTTCTTTTACCGAAGTAATAGGAGATGAGCAATTGTTGAGTTTATGCCTGCGAAACCTCGTTAACAATGCCATAAAATTTTCGAACGAAGGTGCAGTGGTAAAAATTAAAGTTATCAAACACAAAAAACATATTACCATAAAAATTATAGATGATGGAATTGGGATTAACATTTTAAAACAAAAAGAAATTCTCAACCAAAAAATTGACTCAACTTATGGTACCCATAATGAAAAGGGAATTGGGCTTGGTCTCCAAATTACCATGGAAAGCCTAGCAAAAATGAACAGCAAGCTCAAAATTATTTCTGAAACCGATAAAGGCTCAACATTTTATTTCGATTTGCCTTTGGCTCCTCCTATTTAAAACATAATTTTATTTTTGGAGACCGTACCGCTGATTAACTAAAAATCAATTTCCCATAAAAATAAAACTATGGGAAAAAAAGTAAACTTTCTTGTTATTTCGGCTTTAGCCATAATTGCCTTATTATTTTCTAAAGAATATAAAGTTGAAGGAGATTTAGAACTTCTCGATTCAGGTGACACTTCTTGGATGCTGGTTGCAAGCGCCTTTGTTTTGCTGATGACACCAGGTTTAGCATTTTTTTATGGCGGTATGGTGAACAAACGGAATATTATTTCAACCATGCTGCAAAGTTTTGTGGCTTTAGGTGTAGTTAGCATTTTGTGGGTTATTTTCGGATTTAGCTTAGCCTTTGGCGAAAGTATAGGAGGTATAATTGGTAACCCATTAACCTATTTTAATTTTAAAAATGTTGGCTTAGCCCCAAATACCGATTTTGCTCCGACAATCCCATTTTTATTGTTTGCATTTTTTCAGCTAAAGTTTGCCATAATCACTCCTGCCTTAATTACAGGAAGCTTTGCCGAGAGAATAAGGTTTAGGAGTTATATTTTATTCATCACACTGTTTTCAGTATTTATCTATTCTCCTCTAGCTCATATGACTTGGCATCCCGATGGACTTTTTAGAAATTGGGGAGTTTTAGATTTTGCAGGAGGAACAGTAGTTCACATGTCTGCCGGAATAGCCGCTTTAGCAGGGGCGGTATTTCTAGGAAAACGCAAAAATAAATCTCATGATCCAGCAAATGTCCCATTTATAATACTTGGCACAGGCTTGCTGTGGTTTGGATGGTTTGGATTTAATGCAGGTTCATCTTTAGGAGCCAATGCTGATGCAGTTATTGCTTTTGCCAACACCAACATTGCTTCTGCGGCAGGTATGATTACTTGGATTTTTTACGACAGGTTTCAAAATAGAAAAATGAGCGCTATAGGAGCTTGTATTGGTGCTATTGTAGGTTTAGTTGCCATTACGCCAGCTGCGGGTTTTGTAACCTTGGGGCAAAGTATTTTTATAGGCTTTATTGCAGCTTTAACCAGCAATTTTGCCATAAGATTTAAAAACAAATCTGAATTAGACGATACTTTAGATGTTTTTCCAAGCCACGGAATTGGCGGAATTGTAGGCATGCTGCTAACCGCCGTATTTGCAAAAAATGTTGGGTTAATTTATGGCCAAACCCAAACCTTTCTGTACCACTTATTGGCATTGGTAATAGTTTCTGTTTTTTGCTTTGCAGGCAGTTGGTTTCTATATTTTGTGGTGAATAAAATTATTCCCCTAAGGGTTACAGAAGATCAAGAAATTAGAGGTCTAGATGCATCACAACACGGCGAAAATTTTTAGTATTTAATTCTTTTAACCACTTCATATTGGTTATTTTCGACCTAAATATTTTACCATGGCCGAAAACGAAAAAAAACTCTTTTTGTTAGATGCATTTGCGCTAATTTTTAGAGCTTATTACGCATTTATAAAAAATCCAAGAATAAACTCTAAAGGTTTAAATACTTCTGCAATGTTTGGTTTTACCAATACTTTGCTCGATGTTTTAAATAACCAAAAGCCATCTCATATTGCTGTTGTTTTCGATTTTCCGGATGTTACTTTTCGTGAGATAGAATACCCAGCTTATAAAGCCAACAGAGACGAAACTCCTGAGGATATTAAGCGCTCTATACCCTGGATAAAAAAAATTATTGAGGCTTTTAACATTCCAATTTTGGAGGCAAAAGGTTATGAGGCTGATGATGTAATTGGAACCTTGGCTAAACGAGCCGAAAAGGAAGGCTTCACCACTTACATGATGACACCAGATAAAGATTTTGGTCAATTGGTAACCGAAAATATTTTTATGTACAAACCTGCTCGAATGGGCAACAGTGCTGAAGTTTGGGGCATACAAGAAGTTTGCGATAGGTACGGGTTAGAAAGACCTGAACAGGTTATTGATATTTTGGGTCTCATGGGCGATGCAGTAGATAATATTCCTGGTGTGCCTGGTGTAGGAGAAAAAACTGCCATAAAATTTATTCAACAATATGGTAGTGTTGAGGGGCTTTATCAAAACTTACACGAGCTAAAAGGCAAAATGAAAGAGAAGGTAGAAGCCAACGAAGAACAGGCTTTGCTTTCTAAAAAGTTAGCCACCATTATGGTTGACGCTCCGGTACCTTTTGATGTTAAAAGTTTAACCTTAGACCCACCAAATGCCGAAGCCTTAAAATCTCTTTTCGAAGATTTAGAGTTTAGGCGCATGGCAGAAAGAGTTTTGGGCGAGGAAGTTGCCATTTCGGCCCCCAAAGCTGAGTCTGCTCAAATGGATTTGTTTTCACAACCCATTGAAGCAACGTCTTCACCTGAAGAACCAACTTTCCAAACCATAGAGACATCAAATAAAAACTATGTTTTACTTAAAGTGGAAGAGTACCAAAGTTTCGGCGAAAAGCTTAACCAAGCCAAAACCTTTTGCTTTGATACAGAAACCACAGGCTTAAATCCCTTAACGGCTGAGTTGGTTGGTTTATCATTTTCGCTAAAAGCTAATGAAGCTTTTTATGCACCTATAGATGCTGATATAGAAAAGGCCAAAACCCAGTTAGCACCTTTTAAAGCGGCTTTAGAAAACGAAGAAATTTTAAAAATTGGGCAGAATATTAAATACGATATTTTGATGCTAAAAAACTATGGAATCGATGTTAAAGGAAAAATTTTCGATACTATGGTGGCGCATTACTTAATTGAGCCCGACAACAGAAGAAGAAGTATGGATGCTCTTGCAGAGCAGTACCTAAACTACAAACCCGTATCAATAGAAACGTTAATTGGCAAAAAAGGAAAAAATCAAAAATCGATGCGCGATATTCCTGTTGAAGATGTTTCTAACTATGCTGCAGAGGATGCTGACATTACCTTTAAACTATTCGAAGTTTTAAATAAAGAGTTAGATACTGCATCATCAAGAAAAATTTTCGAAAACATAGAAACTCCGTTAATTTCTGTGTTAGCAGAGATGGAAACCGAGGGAATAAAACTAGATGCAAATGCACTAAATTCATTGGCCGGTGAATTAATTGAGGATTTAAAAACCATCGAGTCTGAAATTTTTGAGTTAGCAGGTGGCGATTTTAACATAGCTTCACCCAAGCAAGTTGGCGAGGTACTTTTTGAAAGGCTAAAGGTGATTGATAAACCTAAAAAAACCAAAACAGGGCAATATGCTACCAACGAAGATGTGTTGTCTCAACTAGCAGGCAAGCATCCAATTATCGATAA